>Ga0255764_10000601_pt1 | contig 31594 bp, 18 predicted proteins | sample 071ome_30_FD_179964 | JGI IMG/M metagenome (GOLD analysis project Ga0255764, IMG submission 179964) | Coastal salt marsh microbial communities from the Groves Creek Marsh, Skidaway Island, Georgia - 071406AT metaG (version 2) | ecosystem: Environmental > Aquatic > Marine > Intertidal zone >... | reverse complement strand
CACTGCGCCGCCGGCTACTACGGCACCGCCGATGGCACGACAACCGACGGTACCGGCTGTGATGCGTGCCCCTTCGGCGGTACAACTTTGACCGCTGGCTCCAGCGCACTCACTGATTGTGCTCCGGATTGTGCCACCACGAACACGAACTCAGGCGCCGTGGCCAACGGTGGCACGTGCGAGTGCGCGGCAAACTACTATGGCAGTCCATTGGACGCCGGTGGCGTAACCACGGCTGCCGCATCCACGGGGTGTACTGCGTGCTCGGCTGGTACTACTTCCACCGCCGGCACGACGGCGTCGTCGGGGTGCACCGGCGCTTCTCCGACCGCCGCTTCTCCGACCGCCGCGGATAGCGCCGGCGCGTCCACTCCGATCGCCGTCGCCTTGGCCGCCGCCGCCGCAGTTCCGCTCTTGCTTTAATTTACTAGTACAAGTGAGTAAGCACCGGTGATGCCTATATTATGGATGCATAAACCCTAGTTAGACGGCGGTGGCGGAGAATCAGATGGTTCGCGCAATTCATAATGCGCATCGACGTGCGGCGATGATGTGCCGCGACCGGCGTCGATCGCGTGCGACGAGCGCACGGGATTGTCGTCGGGGGCCAAGAACGCGTCGAGCGCGCGTCGAATGCGTTTGAAGAATCTCATCGTAGTAGCGTAGAGGAGGCAGGTAAGCAGAGCAAGTTTTTACGTCAACGTCGTGACAGTTAGAGAGACATGTTCTAAAGCCTAGTGGTGCCTGGATTCCTAAACCCTAGTTAGATGAACATGGGTCGTAGTTTTTCGTTTGAAAACAAAACCAAATGAACCAAAAAACCTAAACCCAAATTACTCACAACCTAAACCCAAATAAGTCCAAAACACACATGAACCAAAAAACCAAAACCCAATTAAGTCCAAAACCAAAACCCAAATAAGTCCAAAACCCATTAAAACCCAAAACCCAAAACCCAAAACCACCTAAACCCAAAACCCAAATCCCTAAACCCAAAACCCAAAACCCAAATCCCTGAACCCTCAACTCTAAAGCCCTAAACCCTTGCAAAACTGTTGCCAGTGAGTTTTTCGTAACCACCAATAAAGTCACACAGAACCATGTCCATGTCACAATAAATTTCTGGAAGTTCTTCCTCACTAATCTTGGTGCACCGCACCTCTTCAGCGTGAACACTAGGGTATAGGAGAAAGCGTCGCGCGCACTACGGCACGGTTTGTTTGCCGAATCTCGCTTCGCATGATCGCTCTTCTTTGCTACTGCTATCTATGACTTCAGAAGTATGTCCCCAAAACATCGGCAATGGGGATCGTCAAAATTCGCGAGTATAAATCGCAAACACCATAAGCCACGATGACTACATCATCCGATATTTCAAGGCTTGAAACATACGACAATGGTGATTTGCATTTTTCATCATTCGAACCATCATCCAGAGGAATGCGCACTGAGCCGTATTTGATCACTCGAAATGGAGGTGCTGCTTCAAATGTGTAAAAGAACGATGAATAGTCATCATATCGCGAATTTGATGCCACCCTGGTATGAAAAATATTGAGAAATATTGTGCCGACGCGCACTGGGTTGACATTTCCATGGATTTGTTCGTCAATCAATGCAGGGTTTGAGTTGCTAGTCGAGTATTTCTTCTCTACTAGCACCTCTACTTTTTCAAGTGTCTCATCTTTAGTTTCTAAAATTGTGTGTATTGGATGTATCGAGTGGATCCAATATAGTGTGTTTTCTACCTCAAATGCACCCCAGTTCTTTTCCACAGAGGTACTTTCGTTATAGACGAGCTTTGAAAGAGCGTTGAAACAGGTTCTTTGTTCAACGTTTATGCGTGCCATAAACATACCGCCTTCGTGGTTGCGATCGCACTGTGAGCCAATATTCAGAAATGATGATGGAGTATGGTAGTATGAGAAAACAGAAATGTAGTACTTGTCTGCGAATTTGAATATTTTAGCGTCTTCCGGTCCATTAGTAGTTTTCATGTACATCCTCCGATTTGTCCAGCATATTGGAGCCGGGGAACACGGTGTTAGCCTTGCAAAATCCCCGCCTGGAACGCCTACAGAGAAGTCACACACGCTGTCGATCGCGAGAGCTGTTGACGATAACATCGTGCCCAAATACACTTGGATGTTCCAGCGGTCAAGCATTAATAGCGCACTATTGTTGTATATCACCGTTTGGTGCGTCAAACTGTGCTTTCGGGCGACAAATAGTCCTCTGCTGAGCGACGGGTTGACGTAGCTGAATTTTTCATTCATATTCGAATCACCATAATATTCCAGTATGCGATCCGACTTTAAGAGCATGTTACTGGCACCAGTGCGCCCTACGTTGTGTAACCACGGCCAGAGATTCAACAAGATAGCAAAAGACATGAAAACGGTGGATTTCATCAAAACGCCACGGAAGCCTCGAATATTTGCCAACAGCTGGGAGGTATGCTGGAGACCAATAGCACTTGCGAGTAAAAGAAGGAAATATCGAACATCAAACGAACCCTTGACATGCTTGACCCAAGTAACAACGATAAACTGCATGATATACTGCGGAAACGAATACTGACTTCCAATCATTCGGAGAAACCGCCAAGAAGACAATTTTACTATTGGATCTTTGTTTGAGGTTAGTCCCAGAAGAAGGAGTGCTTGTACACTAGAGATGAGGCCAATCCTTAATGAAAGCTTGTAACCGGGAACGTTATCGGCTCTTGTGACAAGTATTGCATATAGCCCCATTGAAATAGACGCACCGTAACGTACGATGATTTGAACCGTAGAATCAATGGACTTCACGCCTGAATGGAAATTCTTCAGAAACCGTGCCGTTCTTGGCAGTGTACATCCAATAAGAAAGACGTGAAAGTATGCAAACGGGTGATATTTCAAAAATAAAACGGCAACATCAACAAGCTCAGAAGTTCTATTGTATTTATGCGATTGGTAAAAGCCAGCTTCTTCAAGTCCAACAGTGAGGGAGAAATAGATAATGGGAATTCCCACAGAGAGAAGTAGCATGAGTACAACGACGTATTTGTCATGCCTTAACATTTTTAGAGTACGATAAACAGTACTAAATGTGCCCCAGTATAGAAATAAAGCGCTTATGAACCATGTGTGTGTCAGCGCTGGTATCCCATTTTCGACAAATGTTGGTACCCATGATTGTAGCAGCAGAACATAAATCAATATTTGTGTATTTGATGGAAGAGCGCTAACTCCTTTCAGGCAGAACGTGGACAATAGTGAGATTCCCATGCCAATGATATAAGCGGGATATAGACTCGCAATTCGCGTACGAATAAAACTTATTGTGTCGAGACATTGTACATGTTTGCTTTCTCGCCACATTTGCGAAGTCGTCAAGACAAAGCCAGACATCATGAAATAAAAGGGTACCCAAGAAAAACCAAACCTCGCAAATTTGTAAGGGAACAGTCCTGACTGGAACAAGTGCCCCATGACAATAAACTCAGACGCCACGAATCTCATGAAATCTAAAGCAGTAACGATCTTATAGGGGAGCACATCATCTTCATACCCGGCTAGCATGTCCATTTTGAAGGACCAGAAACGCTTGTCAACGGGTTTTTTTTGATCAAGTACGAAGGAAATTATGATCGAAGCGACAAAACTGGATATTGTTATGCTTGTATACCGGTGTTGATGTCTTGCGCTGGTTTCTTCCGAGCTGGTTTCTTGCAAGGTTGTGTTCGTCTGGTTTGTGAGATTGTGAGAACATTCCAAATGGATACTTTGAGCACTTATGATGAGCACTTCGTCGTCAGCATCTTGCAGAACAGTGTCGTCTTCCACAGAAGTACAAGTAGAAACACCGGTGTTATTACGTAATTGTGGCTCACACTCGTTGGGCTGAGTCCACGCACTCTGATCAACGCAGTTTTCACCGTGAAACAGCAGCGAATTTTCTGCGAAGCACATTTGGGCTCCAGGATTGAACATGATGTGTAATTGTACGAAAGTGATAATATGTTGCATCATATTGGTCCAGTGATTGTCTCTGACAAAAAGAGTACTGTCCCACTTGTCACCTAGACGCTCTTTAATTTGCAGCACTAATCCTTTCAAAGATACCGTTCGTTTCACAACTGTTGGATGTTTCGTCAAGACCGTGTCCGTAGCAAAGATGTTCGCTGTATAATCATCCCAGTATGATGCGTCAGGACAATGGAACGTATCGAGTTTCATCAACGTCATCAAACCCTCGATTTCTTGTACACTACGCCTCGCAAAGTTGAGTAGTTTTTCTTCGAGCAAATTTCTACTAGGCTCGTTCCATCGATTGCAGAAGTCAAACATAACTGCCACGTCCGAGGTGTTGCGCCATAGCGGCTGGTCTATGACCCACTCTAACTGAGATGTAATTCTATCGAAATAATTCGCTAGTAAAAATGTGATGCGTAGTGTAGCTTTGAGGGGCGAATCTCGATGTGTGGTGTCCCCAAAAACTCTTCCATTCGCCTCATAAAAAATTATGTCGCCCTTTGCGTTGAATATAACGTCGTACCCGTGTTCTGTGGGTCCGTAGAAGACACCACCATGAGCAGGATAATTTCGCCAGCTAGCATGCTCAAAATTTCCATCGCTGATTTGATCGTGCAGAGGATAAAAATGATTTAAAAATGTGTTCGCCGAAGCCCAAGAATTCGAACCGCCAATACTTATCACCCAACGGGCAGGGCGATCGTTCAGCAATGCAAATATCTGGCGTCTGTCAAACGCATGAAAATTCGTTTCTAAACCACTTCGCACACTCCAACGTACGTTTTCGCCTTCGTAACTGGATATATATTCGATTTCTGAATCTAGCCGTAGAGCGTACTGCGATGCCGCGCCGTCGGTCGCTCTTAAGAAGACAGTGAATATAAACGCTGTCAAGGCGACAGTCACAGTGGTGTTCACTTGAGCACTGCGACGATTTCGCTGCGGAGAGTGAATGAACTTGAAGGAAGAAACTGAAAAAATAAACAGCGACATCGTGAGAGCGCAAAACGTTCGAGTGTTGCGCTATTGCGACTCGTGGCGTCCAACTCGCAGGCGCGTGTCGAACAGAACTGTGCGTGGATATTTAGAGCTATCCTTTCCGTTACGTCTTGAGCACACGGGCGTGCATTCTCAACAGAAGGATAGGCTGGCGGAGCGCGCCCACCACTGAAGCAAGGGCGCGAAGTTATCAGGTCGTTGAAGCCCCGCGCTGATGAACGGTGCCTTTTAAGCCGACTAACAGTGAAATCCATAACTTAAAGTTATTAACTTTCCCCATAACTTGCATTCGAAGAGCCACACTACTGTTAGTCGTTGAGCGATAACTTGCATCATAACTTTTATGGCGAAAGTTATGCGCGACGACTAAATACTAACGTTTGTACTAAATTGGTCTTTTGTATGGTCATCGCCCAAGGCACAATCCTTACTGATTAGCCATACCGAGGATGACAAGTCTCACATCGACAGGATGACAAGTCTCACGACGACGCGACCGACGCTTGGGGCTGCGCTCGAGAAAGACGACGACGCGACGAGTCGACATGGCGTACCTCGCGGAGAGTGGCGAATTCTTCGGAGGATTACGTTCGGCGCGACCGTTCTTTTTAATGGCTGGTCCGAACGTCATTCAATCCGAAGAGCACGTCTTCGCCGTGTGTCGAGAGCTCAAGCGAGCGACGGATGAGCTCGACGTTCCCTTCATCTTCAAGTCGAGTTTTGACAAGGCGAATCGAACGAGCTTAACCTCGTTCCGCGGCCCGGGAATGGACGACGGCTTGCGAATTCTGCGCGCATTAAAAACAACTTTCGACGTGCCAATCGTGACAGACATACACACTGAGGCAGAACCAGTCAGCGTCGTGGCTGATGTGCTTCAGATCCCAGCGTTTTTATGTCGACAAACTGATTTGCTACTGGCAGCGGGGAGAACTGGTCGAGTTATCAACATTAAAAAAGGTCAGTTTTGTGCGGCGGCCAGCGCTTGGTCAGCGATGCCTTGGCGCAGAGCGTCCGCCGCCGGAGAACGCACAAACGTCGGGTTACCGGCTGCTGTCGTCACGCCGTACGGCGCGTTTGGCAAATGCACGTCCGTGTGTGGAGGGCGTGCGCGGCGCTCGTTCCGGGGGGTGGAATTGCACCATGGTGAAATTCCCCTAATCTTCCCTTATTAGGGGTCTTCCGTGTTTGCACACGGACTTCAGAGTGCGGCTCGGGCGAGCGAGGAAACGCCCGAGAAGTCCCGGAACCAGGGGTGGCCAAGGTAGGAGAGCGCCCGCGTGAAGAGTTGTCGACGCGTTTGACGACAGCGCGTCGCCTTTTGACTCTCGGCGGCGGCGTGTTCCACGAGCCTCCCGATATGAAGTCGTCATCGGGCAAGTAATCGGCGTCATCGTCATCAGCGTCGAAGGTGACGCAGTCGCCGTCGAGTCCGTCGTCGTCATCTCCCGCGTCGTCGGAACCGTCGGGAGCTACATCCCATGGCGGCGGGGGCGAGTCGTCGTAGTCGAACTCGTCGGGCGGCGACGGCGGTGGCGGAGAATCAGATGGTTCGCGCAATTCATAATGCGCATCGACGTGCGGCGATGATGTGCCGCGACCGGCGTCGATCGCGTGCGACGAGCGCACGGGATTGTCGTCGGGGGCCAAGAACGCGTCGAGCGCGCGTTGAATGCGTTTGAAGAATCTCATCGAAGCGTAGAGGAGGCAGGTAAGCAGAGCGAGTTTTTACGTCAACGTCATGACAGTTAGAGAGACGCCGTTGCGCCAGACGTGAGCGTCGGCGAGACCCTAAAGTAAGGCTCACGAGACATTGTTGTAATGCTGACGAGACCCTAAAGTAAGGCTGACGAGAACCTAAAGTGAGACAATTGGGCCCAACGAGGCTCTCGGCGAGACCGTAAAGTAGGGTCGACGACACCCTAAAGTGAGGCATTTGGGCCTATCAGGGTTTCGGCGAGTTTACGGTTCATGACTCGTCGTTATTACCCTTAACCAATAACTTTAAGGTTAAGGGTCTCTACCAATATCTCTAAACCCTAAACCCTAAACCCTAAAAAAGGCTAGAGTAAAGGCTTTGTCATCTTTAATTTTATCGCCTCCGCGCATTCAATCCGTCGTCTGGTGCGGTACCGGCGCTGGGCGCGGATCGTTCAGTTGACGCTGTTCCAAACTGTGCAGCTCTGAAATCACCCCGCAACTTTCTTCGTGCACCGCGCGAGCCAGGCCTTGGAGTAAATCACGAGCGGGCAACGTCTCCGGTATGGTCGCGACAAAGTTCATGACTGCGCGAGCCGCATGTTTCAGTTGACCGGTCCAAGCGACCGGTAGCGGCGCCGACCGGCGTCTCGTATCGTTTTCCTGGCACCTGAAAACAACACGATCTGGTGCGCTCGAGGCCTCCGACAGCGTATCATCGCGCTCCGCGGAGCTCTGAGTGGGAAATCTCGGTGAACGACGTATCACGAGCATCTCCTCGCGTTCGCATGGCATAGCGCCGGCGCATGGCGCCGCTACGGACGCGTCGACGTCGCCGGGGGGTTGTAGCAAGTTTCAGACTTTCTGCACGAAAATTGTCTGAAAGTTGCTACAAGTTGTAGCAAAAATTGGCTGAAAGTTCAGACCCTTGTAGCAAAAAAGAGTCTGAAAAACATGTAGCAGATTTCAGCATCGCTGGGGATAGTACATAAGTAAATTTCTACACGTGGCTGAATCATGGACAGCATACACTTTCAATAAGCCCAGCGCAAGTCAATGGGTAGTCGCTACAACGAAAAGTTTGCATGAAAAATACGCCTAACGCTCACTCGCTTAAGGAGGATTTGCTTAAGTTTTCATCGTTGACCCCACTGCATCAATTGGCGTGTGGTATCGGTGCACATATGGGCATTTCGTGTTCTGTGTTAAGTCACACAAGGCGACTCAAGTCAATTCTCCGGGGTCTGCAATCACGTTCGTAAAGGAAACTGCGCCATGATTGCTCAGAGAGTTCCTCATTTTAGCCTTTCAAGAAGGTACGTTCAAAAATAAGCTAAAGTCGAATTCAAGTAGGACTGGTGACCGGCTAGCGTTGGTGATGGAATGTAGGCCATCACCTGGCCGGACAGTATTGCGCCATCAATCATGTGATCTATTGGTTTGTCTGTGCCACGTGCCGATGAAGCCAGCAATTTTATCGCACCAGATTTTGATATGACGTATGCAAATGTGCCCAGTGTTCCGCGAAGCTGGTGTAGACCTTTGCGAATAGGTAATCCAATTTTAGGGTCAGTTCCATTCAAGTATAGAAGGTCCCAGTCTCTTGGCAAGGTTTGCATCACGGCATGCAATCTTGACGTGAAATTAGAGACAACGAAAATATCATCCTCCATGACAACCACATACCCATACGGATCCTGCACCAGCTTTCGCCAAAGTTTCACGTGCGTTAAGTAACAACCAAACTGTAATCTGGTGTGTTTTGTCGCGGGATCGATGATCTCCTTTGTACTATCATAGTGCTTTAACAGTAGCTTCTTTCTCCTGGGTCCAGCGAAATTAAGAATGTCATCTTTATCAAAAGGTAGCAAACCATCCACCGCAAAGAAAAAGTCATATGGGATGTGTTGTTGCATCAATTGCTGTATCAATCGGGCTGAACGAGTAAAACGCGAGTCATTGAGTGTAATGATGTAAACAGGCAACGTATCCGGACTACTCTGGAACAACGGCTCGGCCAAAGCTTTGGACCTCATCTCAGCCCAATTCACACAGACTTTCCGACACGCTTCTCTTAAAAGACGGGGGATGATCCTACCAACCCGACCGTCGCGAAGCAGGTCGAAAGAAAGTGACGTGTAACGGCAGATGCAAGCGACTACGAGCGCGAAGAGGATCCGTCCACGTCGTCCGCGCTTTCTAACAGGCACTTTGTGCAACTCATAGACTAAGTCAGGTAAATGCCTTATCCTTCGTCGCCGTGTGGTCTTGACGGCCATGTCGCACTGGATTTTACGCAACAGGAAGCGTTCGCGCCATGGGCGCTACTGTAGGAATCTTTGTTGCGTTCCGGTGACCGTCTGCGGCTTTCTGATAACTTGATGCCCCGAGTTATGCGTGAACGACTGAGAGTCAATTTTCATAACTTCCACCGCAGTGCGTTTCTGTCTTTTCACTTTTTTTGGTCCTGAGGGTGACTAAGGCCGATGAAGAGATAGAAAGAAACACTATTTTTTGTGTTTGTGTTTTGCTTCGAACCGATGAAGAGATGGCTACACAAAAATACTTTTCCCGTCGATTTCTCAACGTTCGTTGCATATGACATCGGTTGCAAGTTTTGCTTTTATTCTCGCTTCAATGAAGAGATGAAAAACACTATTTTTAGTATCAAATCGGCGACGAGTCGTGAACCATAGGCGAAAAAAGAAATACGCGCACGTTATTGGGGAACTGACGGTATCTCTTAATCGACCTAACAGATAGGTCCAAGGTGCACCCTGAGACTTGTTTTACTGTTTTAATGAAGACCTCGGACTTTTACTGGACATGAACTGAACCTTAACCTGATCGAACGATCTTACATTTTCTGGAGCCGTGGAACTCCTTTTGCGTCCGCAGTCTGACGCGATTCGAAATCGCTGGCGTCGACACATCCTCGACACTCGGTGTTGTGGTGCCTCGGTTTAGCTCGCGAAGTGGCCGTTTGCGCCGAGACCACGGTACCGTGTCAGATCGTCGCTCAGTCGGATACGTGTGCGGATCTTAGCGCGTATTATAATGAGGGAAGACCTTTGCCCCTATCTCACAATACCTACGCGTCGTGCGTGAAACCAAGATGGCGCATCGATGCCCGCACACGTGCGGATGAGATGCGCCGTGAATCTAGAAAGGGATTGCGTCTAGGGTCTCTGTACGTTCATAAACCTTCGATAACCTTCATTGGCATCAAAGATTCGCCAGTCCAGGTCGTTAAGCCCCCCTAAGGGAGACCATTCTGTCGGTGTGAAACTTGTCATCCTCGGTATGATAAATCAATAAGGATTGTGCCTTGGGTGATGGCCATACAAAAGATCAATTTACATCAAAGGAAGAAGCTAAACGTACTAGGTACACGTACGTAGCAAGAAATCTACATTTCAACACCTGGGAATCCTCCGAAGTTTCCCTAACTTTTTTTGAGCCAAGAGACGCCCGGAAGTAGCCTGACTAAAAAGTAAGCGCCGATTACTAATTGTCAGCGCCGTCTGTGTTGATTGCGCTCTGTTTTACCATTTGATAGTCCGATAAGGGGAATGTTTATCAACTTGTTGTCCATTATTTTCCCATTGATGTCCCATTTCGTCTACGAACACTTCAATATCCCACTTAGTCAGAAAGTACGGAATCAGAGACTGCCATCGAGCGATTCGAATTCTCATGTATGGATCGTAGGGACTTCTGTCGCTGCACTTTCGCGGTCTATGTGGAACATGTAGAGATGGACATGCGTACACTTGCAATCCATTTTTCCGCGCGTTGAACATGAAATCATAATGGTCGTTATTCTTCAACACTGGATCCCATGGTGAGTGAAGAAGTGCCTCTGTTTTTGCGAGGAACACTTGCTGAACTAGATCCGACTTTTGACAGGTGACAGTGCCTAATTTTTCCAGGAAGTTTCTTTTGCGAAACGAAAATATCCACACTTTACCGTTTATACGTAGGTCTGCTGCCCGACCTCGTTTGCAATCAAACGTCCCATCACATCGAGTCAGCGCCATGATATCAGCGTCTGCTTCGATGAAATGTTTGCTGAGAGCTTTAAAAGTACCGTATGAAGGAAAAAGGTAATCTTCATCTGACATGTATACGTACTTGTAACCTGCAGCTGCAGCAACTTTCACGAGGTCATTTCTTCCCTTTGAAACACCTTCGTCTACACCGTTGCGCACGAACTGAACCAAGTGTTTGAGTTCCTCACCGAATGCCTCCTCCAGTGGCTCATCGCCGTCATCAGATATGTATACACGAACGTCCCTCAACTTGACACATTGCCGCAGAGACTTGACTAAGCTTATGGCACAGTTTGGTCTATTGTGAGCCTTCACGAGGATTGCCAGGTCTTTCGAATAGTCCAAAACTTCTTCTTCACGAAGCTCGATGTACGTATGCCACGCAAGGACGCACACGAAGAGGCGCGCAGCTACACGATACATCTTGCGCCGCCATCTATGCTTACCGCTGCTCATCCGTGTAATGACTTGGCGACGGCGAGTGCAGATTCGCTCTACCAAGCTCCTTGTGTGTTGCGAGGACGTACCTCGTCGCGGGCACTTCACGAATTACTAGTACTTAGTACTTTGTAGGCACGTTTGTACTTAAAGTAGTTTTTTTTTGCGTGAAAAAAAAACTACCGGTATTTAGGGGTGAAATAGTGTTTTTTCTTCACCGATGTCACAAAAAAACACTTTATTTTTTGTGAATTTTTATCTCTTCATCGCCAATTTCGAAGTATTTCCGAAGAAAAGTGTATTTTGGTTGGACCCATCTCTTCATCGGCCTCACCAATAGTATTTCCTAAAAAGAGTGTACTTAGTATTTTGGAGCTATCTCTTCATCGGCCTAAGGGACGGTACTGACGAAAGGTGGTGGATCGACCTATCTCACCTTTCTATCCTATTTAGTAGTTACACCGTCCTATATGATTTACGAGACCATATTTTACTATTAAAGAGTCTATCGCGAACAGAAATTTACGTAAGTGCGATGATACGACGCAATTCAACCAGGCCACCTGATGAGGTCCTGATCACTCGTGATCAAGACGTCAGTTGTCGGGGCAGTCTTCCGAGCGAAGTAGCATTTTGTAAAAGCGGTCATATGGACAACTACCGTCTGTCAAACCACAGTAAGAACGCGATCGCAAGGGCCCTGCACCTCGGGTTTTGGCGTCCGATCTGGTGCTTAGATAGTGAAGGCCTAAAGGGGCCATCAAGGGCGCGCGTAGATCCATTGTTCATTGGACTACGGCGACAACACCTTGAAACGATCGAGGGATCATGAACTGCCGAGAAGCGTAACCTTACGTATTGAGGGCTCAAAAGTGCGGGTCAAACCTGATAATTTGTGTTCAATCGGGCCTAGTGCGTCGATAAGTGATGATGATTACAAATTGTTTTATGGTATGCACCTTCTTCATCGGGCAGTCTAATGACACCACTGGAATCATTGAGATTAATCGAATAACCATTACACTTGCTGATGGCATTTTCGACCTTTCGAATGTTTTTCCAGAGTCAATCAAAAGGCTCGTAGGAGACAGGGGAAGCTAAAGTACTTGTAGCACCTTTAAGACATTTAGAGTTGGAAGTGGCAGGACAGGAACATTACCTCGCCGAGTTACCCCTGAGTCGGATTTCGCGAGGACTATTACAGGCACGCGCCGGGCTCGCCGACGATCGCGACGCTCTACAGCGTTTCTTTGTCATTTTGACAGTCAAATTGACACGTTCATGGATACCAGCGCCTCGATCTCTTTGATTTCGGGTCAAGTAGTTCGTAAATTGGGACTCCAGACTGAACAGGGATCGAAATGTGCGCTAGAGATGGCAGGAAGACAAAAATCATGCTAACCGCGACGAGTCGATAGAAACTAATGTTTCACACTCGTGTGCGCGTTTTCGTTGCGTTTGACGTAGACGGCGCGCCGATACAGCGGGAATTGTAAAATTTTTGCTCAAATTTCAGTGGCGCACTGCGCCATGACGCGCGGGATTCAGACACACTAGCCACGCGACACTGACTCAAAATAAATTGCTTTACACTTTCCAATCCAGATTTTCTTGCGCGTCATTATCCCGATGTTGTTGTTGAAGTGATCCGACCTGTTGGATTTAAAGGGATTCAATTCAATCGTTCAACAACGCGTCGGTATATGTGACTGTGATTAATTTTACTGCTGTACCTACCAGGTACCTAGTACCGGTATCTACTGGACTGTTCGAGCTCCAGAGTTTATAAATCAATGGTCGAAATGCCGCGGAAAGTAATATTCACTCATTGACCTAGCGTCAATGTGATGAATTCTTACAGTGATCTCTCGTTCAGAAACTCGGGCAGGCTGATGGTATACACATGTGCGGTGGATTGAAGATCGTCAATCCGAACCTTCGATGACTTTGACCATGCGGTTGAACTTGTCGTCGCACTCTGGCTGGGTTCCGCACGCCGTCCGGTGCCAAATGACTGTTTCGTTCGTTTCCTCGTACAGTTAATCGAATGCAGTAAACTTCCAACATGTACTATCGTACTACTTTTAGGTTTGTAAGGTCAACGGAGAGATAGTGTGAAATACACTTTTATGGAAAGAGAGACGAACAACGAGTGCGCGGGCGAGGGGGCGTGACCGGGTTTAAGCGTTGACGGGTTCGCACGAGTGGAATTTGTATCTTTCCGAAGATAGCCCGCTCGGCAAGTCCTGTGGATAGCTGAGTGCGACTAGAGACAAAACATAAGTATGGCCGGTTTCCACCAGGATATCCTCAATCACGTTGGGAAGCGCAGTTTTGGTACTCTCTTCTGCGATATGACAATCAGTAGCGTATTGTGTACACTCTTCAAGACGTTGTCGTAGGGCCTCGTGATCGCTGTACCGCTCTCCTGTACGCAAACGCTTACAGATTTAGAACGTACGAAACACTGCCGTTAGAAAATTGGGGTTTAGAATCATAAGTTCAGTGAAACAGTGGAAGAGCAAATGTGATACAAACGATGTAGCGGGTGCAAGTGTGCGTGTGTTTGGCGATGCTTGACTGTTTAATTCACGCAAAGTGGACCATGTACCATCTGGGACGTCGATACGAATACGAGGCCATTTGTTTTGTACAATTGTCTCTTCAACAGGACGTTTAAATCAAGTTGGGTAGCAAGTTATTGTGAAAATAGCACACGGTGAACTTCGTAGGAAAAAGAATGCAAGCATTGAACGAGAGCTTGCAAACGCGGGGCTAGACGCGACCATTGGGTAATAGGGCTTAAAACAAGTTGTTTGAGAAGTTTTCCAAGATCTCCCGCTCAGCCTTACATATTCATCAATATTTCATACCAATCCATCTCTTACGCTTTCTTTGCTCATAATACTGTTCACGTTCGAACCAGACCTAGAAGTTCCCATGTGTAACGAGGAGTTTTTCGACGCTCCAGTCTTTCAAGATGCCCTCTCGAATGCTTTTCTCATTAGAAACGCGCTCCAGCGCCGCTTTTATGACGTCATCTTCTCTATCTTGAGGAATCACAACGATACCTTCATAATCAGCAAAGATCAAGTCACCAGGGCAGCAAGTCACGCCACCCAACACTATGGCTTGGTTCATAGACTCCACGGTCGCGCGACCACGGACATCAGAGCAAACGGAGCCTGCAGCATAGACAGGAAGGTCGATACTCTTCACTTCTTCACTGTCACGAGTATAACCATTCGTTATCACACCGGTGACCCCCTGTTTCTTCGCAAGATGCGCGTTCAACTCACCGAAATATGCACGTTGTTCTAACGGATTTTCGACAACAATCACATCACCAGTACCCACATAATCGTAGGTTTTTAGTGCACTGTATATCCCCTTTGGATCTTCTCCCTCACGTAGGGGTCGAAGCTTTAGTGTTCGGGCTCTTCCCATGATCTTGGATTTACTGCCCTGGGGGGCGAGACCGTGTACAGTCTTGTTTGGTATATTGAGGTCGTCCATCGTGTCCGTCAAGATGGCACTTGTCAGTTGTAATCGAGCGGTCTCCAATGCCTTAACCGCTTCCATGCGACGTGCCCAAGCGACTTTTTCAGCAAGAGCAAAGTCATCATCATAGTTGATATCTATGGCTTCCTCTGGTGTTAACGGCAATGGAAATGGCTTATTTCCTATTCGTCGATTCGTCAGTAATGCGGCTTCTCTTGTTATAGCGTACAGCCCCATCGTTTCGATGATGGTATCCTGAAGGTCCACCGAGTTTGGAATGCACTGTACGTCATACATTGGTCCATCCTCTGTCCATGTATATTGCTTCGTCTTTTCGACTCCAACCACGCAGTCGTACTCGTTATTATCCCGTCGAAGTACTTCGATTGAATGTAAAATTGACTTGGGCGAAATGAATGGACTCGTACATAAGATCTGTAGATAAATCTCTGCGTCAAAACGTTTCACCTCGTTCATGAAAAGTGCATTTCCGTCCGTCGCATTCGTAGCCAGATTGGCGGCACGTTTCATCACTGCAAATCGATCAGAGTATTCCAGGTACTTCGCGAGTTCAATGACATCGTCTGACTCAGTATCAAGTATAACCAGATCGATAAAAGGACATTTGAAGATGAGCTTTTCTAAGGTGTGTAGGAACAAAGGTTTAGCGTCGAGGAGTTTTACATTTTTACCGACCACGCGACTCGAAGAACCCTTACACGGAACGAAAGCTACGACTTTAAGCTTTGTTTGATTCGACTGCATCGTCATGAGTAACTTCGGACTCGCGTCGCGGTTGACTGAGCGCGCGTCGTCAGCTAGCACAGCTGTATTTAAGCCGTCGGGTTTTTTTTTGAATCAGGGTTGAAGTTTTTGTGGTTGGGTTTAGCCTAAACCTTTATGTATTTGAGTCATTTTTAGCCATATCGAAACGCCTTTTCGATTTAGGTTTTTGGAGTATCCCGTTCGCCGTGGAGATTTCGATCGGAGAGTAGTCAGTACTTTGTGGTCAAGGGGGCTATCAGTTTCATTTGTTAAGGCCGCGCGCATTCAATGATTGATCGAGTTACGGAGACAGAAACTACAGACCAAACCGGAATAAATCCAGTCGCTGAGGGATCAAAAACAGTTGAAAATGGTGAAAGAAATATGTACGATAGTATGAACCTTGCAGTACTAGTTGCAGCAGGTCAAGACCCCGTATACGACGACGACGACGACGACGACGACGACGACGACGACGACGACGACGACGACGACGACGACGACGACGACAACGACATGGCGTACGTCGCGGAGAGTGGCGAATTCTTCGGAGAATTACGTTCGGCGCGACCGTTCTTTGTAATGGCTGGTCCGAACGTCATTCAATCCGAAGAGCACGTCTTCGCCATGTGTCGAGAGCTCAAGCGAGCGACGGATGAGCTCGACGTTCCCTTCATCTTCAAGTCGAGTTTTGACAAGGCGAATCGAACGAGCTTGACCTCGTTCCGCGGCCCGGGAATGGACGAGGGCTTGCGAATTCTGCGCGCATTAAAAACAACTTTCGATGTGCCAGTCGTGACAGACATACACACTGAGGCACAGGCAGAACCAGTCAGCGTCGTGGCTGATGTCCTTCAGATCCCAGCGTTTTTATGTCGACAAACTGATTTGCTACTGGCGGCAGGGAGAACTGGTCGAGTTATCAACATTAAAAAAGGTCAGTTTTGTGCCCCAAGTGTGATGAGGAATTCGGCGAAGAAAGTCTTCTCAACAGGGAACGAGCATGTTTTAGTGTGCGAGCGCGGCAGCACTTTTGGTTATTCCGATCTAGTGGTAGACATGAGAAATATTCCACTAATGCGTGATACTGGCTGTCCTATCGTAGCTGATGTCACGCATTCGCTGCAACAACCGGCAGGTATAGCCGGCGCAAATGGTGCGGTGGCTTCAGGTGGCTCACGTGAGCTCGTTCCCACCGTAGCGAGGTCTTGTGTCGCAGCTGGCGTCGATGGTCTTTTCATGGAGGTGCACAATGATCCAGTTTCATCCCCTGTAGACGGTCCTACGCAATGGCCGCTCCGCCACTTCTCTGAACTCTTGGAGGAGCTGAAGGAAATAGCTCTTGCGTCAAAGGCAAGAGTGAGGCACGGTATGCCCTTAGATCTGTCGCCTTTGAACATTAGTTGATGGACAGCAGTTACGCGCTGCGAGCGACTGTTTGTGGGAGGTAAGCTACAAGTACTAATGCTGAGCACTATTCTGCACGTGATGCTTCAAGTTTAGCCGGCTTTGGCTGAGCGGGACAACTTTGCAGACCCGTTTATGACAATAATTGCGCGTCGCCTGGGAAATCTCGAGCGATTCACCTACAGTGCACCCAGGAGATGCTTCATAAGTTGTAACAGATTTCCCATCTAACCTCAGGCCAAGGCCTTCATGGTATCAGATAGTACAAGCATACCTACAACCATCATACCTTCCCTCCGTATTTGTACCACTGGTAAGCATGATACCGCTCTTGCTCCCGAGTGAAAGAGATGTTCGGCTTCCATCAGTTTCATACTTTCATCGTCAATGTAAAGTGGCTTTGTACTGTAATTTTTCAAGGGGGCATGTAAGTCAATTGTGCCGTTCGCAATAAGTCGGCGCAAGTCACCATCAGTGAAAATGCCTTGCAAAAAGTCACCATGAGTAACAAGGGCACAACCGAAGCCTGTACGCGTCAACTCAAGCACGGCATCACTGATGTTGGACTCGGAAGAAATACATGGCAACTCCTTCCCAGTCCTCATGACATCGCGTACGGACAACAGGAGCTTACGACCTATACTTCCAGCTGGGTGATTCAGAGCGTAAGATTCCAGGGTCAGATTCAGCCTCCTCATAACGGCCGCAGTGATCGTGTCGCCAAAAATAAGTTGTAGAGCTGTGGATGTGACCGGTGCAAGATTGAAAGCACACAGCTCTCTTTGCAAAGGGAGATAAATGGTAACATCACTCTGTACTGCGAGTACGCTTTGCTGGGAGCAGATTACAGAAATGATTTTCATGTTCTTTGCTCTTGCGCCTGGAACAATTGCAAGTAACTCTGATGTTGAACCAGATTTACTGAAGAGAACAAGTAAATCAGCAGGTCCGCAGTTGCCGATATCACCGTGAAGCGCATCAAGCGGGCTCAAAAAAGCCGCTCGAACGCCAATCGATGCGAGAGACATGGCTATTTTATGGCATATGAAACCAGATTTACCCACCCCAGAAAAGAAGACAGTACCCGTACATGCAACAAGTTCGTTAACGAACTCATCCGCCTGTGAAGCATCAAAATGTTCAAAGAAGAAATCGATAAGGCCTCTCTGCTCTTTGAAGATGCGCTCAGCCTGCCAAGATTCATTTTCAGGTGACATGTGGAAACAGTCGCGATAACGCAGCGGCTAATTTATCGGGAATCGCTTTCACCCCAAATAGTGTTGGCGTTTAACGTCCACTTTAGACTATGTCCACGCGTCTCGTGGTTAAGCGAGCGCGACGACGATGTGGACTCCTCGGAACAGTTCCTGCAACACACGTATTGACTGAGACGCTACACTGTGTCGCGGCTCTAGACCAACTTACGAGGCAATGACTGAAACCTGTTCTACTCAGTAGAACTATTTTACTTACGCTGAGCAAGAGTGAGTCACTCTGAGTGACTCAGTTCTCACCTCCACGTAACCCGTTTATGGTCAGGTCGGTTTAGGGTCACAGTAACAGAAGAATTTCACAACTTCGTCCTAACTCGACCCCCTTTGAGATTAACTCGTCAATAATTGAGTCCTGGGTTATGAAGTTTGAAAATTCTTCATAACTCGGGCCCGAGTAAGAAGAGGATTGAAACGACATTTTCATAACTTTTGTTGACTAAGACCACTAGAGCACCGTGGATAACTTTTTCATAGCTTTCGACTTATACCCCCAGTTATTGTCAAATGTACTAAGGGCTCCGTAGATAACTACTTCTATTCACTGAGGGGGATCTGATCAGTAGCAGATTGAAATTGAAAACATGAAGAGCGATTACTTCGATGACGACGATGTCTTGGGAAGGGGGCTTACTTCGCCGAGAGAGAGAGACAAGTACACATACGAGTAACAAGTTACAACTTTCTATTCTCAGTCGCCCTCAGTCGATAGTAGCGCCGAACCGCGTGGCAAAATTCTGTAGAGTTGCTCGACCGGCACATACGTTTTCCCATTTGTACACACTCACGATGTTCACCACATCTGCGCCGCAGAGAGAGTTTCAAACTTGTGTTCAAACTCAATATTCTACGTCCGTTCGCAACCCCGTGATACCACGTATGCAGACATTCGTCAGTGTAAGGTTTGTCGCACAACCCTGATGTTGGTTTCCTGTCGCATGTCAATCCGAGGAGATGATCCACAAATGAGGTGAAACTCTCGGCGTAATGCCTTGGAACAAGACTGACTCGCATATTTAGTGTTGTGGCGCCATTGGTGCTACCCAAGACAACGTTAGATGCGTCAGGGAAGAGGATGTTTCGATTCCCCGTGTGACTGGTGTAGTGGATATCACTTCGCGCAAAAAACACCCAGTCATACACAATCCCCATTTCGTGCTCAGCTCGCCTAACAAGTTCGAGACATTTTTTTGCGTGTTCAAAGAGAGGTGCCATACGCTGCGCACCCCTGTTGAACCAAATATCTTTCAGACACGATGGAGACATATCAGTGTAATTTTGACGCATAATCGTCTCCAACTGTAGTTTCTTAGGTCTGAGTATTCGTTGCATCAGCTCAATGTCAAGAGAGGTAATGTTGACACGTACTAGGTCCTTATACATGGCTGATTCATCGATGTTTCTATCACCGTGGATGAACAAATCAGCGTGCAGAGGCTTAAGAACGTGTCGCAGTAGCCCTCGCTGAACTTTGCAATCGATTGCAAGTGTGTTTAGTGAGCCAAGGGCACAGAAAGCCACCTTCCGAGGAGTCCTACTATTCATCAACCACATGGACTTTTGACGAAGAAGTACGCACGTTAGCGCTACTGTAAACGCTAGGAACGCGAAGAGTTTTGAACGTAGTGTTCGCGCTGTAAGCCGCTCGCACGTTTTACTAACCTGGGGACGACCCATTCAAGCGGTGTGGTCTGGCTAGGGGTGCAGGCTGCAGTTAGGGACTACGGATGACGGGAAAAACTTACGTCGAACCACTCTTAAGCGCAAGCCCGAGCTGCGCATCTATTTCCCAGAAGCGACGACGGCTCGAGGTGCCAAAGTTCACAACACAGGTGAAGATTTTTTCAGCTGGACAAGGTAACCTGACAAGAAAGAAGTCGCGACTCGATTGTTTGCAGCCCCATGAGGCCTGTCTTCACTAAAAGTCGATCTCAGACCTAATTCTTGAGTAATAACTCGTATAACTTGCGAAAAAAAACGAGAAAAGTTGGGGAAGTTTGAATGCCGTTGTCGTTTTTTGACGAAAGGGTGGTGAATCGACCTATTTCACCTTTCTATCATATTTTAGTAGATACACCGTCCTATATGATTTAAGCGGACATATTTTACGATTAAAGAGTCCATCTCGAACAGAAGTACATGTTTTTCAGACTCTTTTTTGCTACAAGGGTCTGAACTTTCAGCCAATTTTTGCTACAACTTGTAGCAACTTTCAGACAATTTTCGTGCAGAAAGTCTGAAACTTGCTACAACCCCCCGGCGACGTCGACGCGTCCGTAGCGGCGCCATGCGCCGGCGCTATGCCATGCGAACGCGAGGAGATGCTCGTGATACGTCGTTCACCGAGATTTCCCACTCAGAGCTCCGCGGAGCGCGATGATACGCTGTCGGAGGCCTCGAGCGCACCAGATCGTGTTGTTTTCAGGTGCCAGGAAAACGATACGAGACGCCGGTCGGCGCCGCTACCGGTCGCTTGGACCGGTCAACTGAAACATGCGGCTCGCGCAGTCATGAACTTTGTCGCGACCATACCGGAGACGTTGCCCGCTCGTGATTTACTCCAAGGCCTGGCTCGCGCGGTGCACGAAGAAAGTTGCGGGGTGATTTCAGAGCTGCACAGTTTGGAACAGCGTCAACTGAACGAGCCGCGCCCAGCGCCGGTACCGCACTAGACGACGGATGGAACGCGCGGAGGCGATAAAATTAAAGATGACAAAGCCTTTACCGAGGTCATCCATGTCACTTGTCGGAGCTATCTCGTAACGTAGCGTTGTAAAGAGCGAACATTTGTCGGGAAGGAGTGCCGCCTGCGAAGAACCTACCAGGAAGAACGCGACCTGTCGAGGCCTCGACACGTTAGTGCCGTGTATTCCACTCGGAGAATAGTGTAGGCGTAACGACGCCAATTGAGTACAGTTAACAGGCCGCGGAAAATCCAACGAGTAACTGGGTCACGGCAAGAACACTATAGACGAAAACGGAGTAAGACCACGGACTAAAGGGGCAGTGGATCACACGGTGTCACGTTAGCAGCACCCAAGCTAACAAACTCCGACATTATCAACTAAACCCTAAACTCCGTAGCGTTACCACTCACATCTCTATATGATGCATCTTGATATCAATATCAATACCAAGTCCAAAACTAGCAGAGGGCATTCTAAATGAAGCATCTCTAAAAGACGTTGCTGCAAAACTAGAAGACTATGCCAAGCGTTTTGGTGCTAAACTCCGACATTATCAACATACCCCGTCAGCCTTCGCTTCGCCCCGTGAACTGGGAAGAGAACGAACGTCATTTCCCATTGAACGCGCCGAGGTTGACGTGGTCGTTGCGTCCGTGTAATCTAATCACAGGAACAGCGCCTCGCGGTTCTACTCGGTGTGAGTGTCTTAAGGCGACGAGCGCTCATTCCGCACACTGTTTTAATCAGTAAGACTAAGATTTTGAGTGAGACGTCGAGTCTGAATGAAAAACTTGCGACGCAGACGACGCGCGGCCTTCGCTTGCATCGCGTTGCTAATCTCTATATTCTCATTAACGAAGTCACCGCAGACCGGCGATAATCCATCGAACCGTCCCGGGGTAACAGGCGAATATGCGTCGAAGAAGGAGGCGACTTTTGTAGTCACACTACAAGGCGTCGAAGGAGCAAAGGCGAGAAATACAAAGAGATTGGATAGGTTCCTCGCGCACTTTAAAGATCTATGTGGCGGAAATGTTATCGACATTGCGCCAGTCCGCGGTAAGTTGGACAAACGGCGAGGGTTTGGACTTACGATGGCTTTTGTAGCAGCTTTGGAGCGTGCAGTCTCAATTAACGCTGAATTTGTTTACATTTTTGAGGATGATGTGAGACTCACGAATCCACTCTTCTGCAACGCGACATTTCGCGAAACCATCTGGAAAGAGGTTCCGAGCGATGCGTTCGCTATCATACTGGCTGCTCATGACATCCATGGCAGTGAACTGATTGAGACTCCGAACTTCGTTTATGTTGAGCTTCAGAAGCACTATGGATCCTACGCTTGGGCTATTCGCAAGGAAAACATACATATACTGTTAGATTATTGGAAGAATATCCTGTACGAACAAAGAACGCCGTCTCTATCTCCAGATTTGGACTTATCGTCGCGAATGTTCCAGGCAAAATATTCGCTGCTAATGCAGAGCCCTGCCTTGTTCACACATCCTTCAGGGTTCTCAAATACGTGGAACAGGGAAAGAGGGGCTGTTGATGATATTGAAAAGACATCCCTAATACTTTCTCACTGCTCATTCAAAGATGTGCCGGCGATAAAGCGTTATCTGTTGTGGTCTGATATTTTTCACGTGGTTGTTGCTGTTCATGCTGAAGATGTGAAGTTGCAAAGAGAAGATCAGCTGTCGAACATAGACTCTCAAATGCTTCGAGTTGTTGAAAGTTCAGACATTAATGCGCTGGTGCACAACATTTCATCGAGTGTTATTTTTCATTCTCGTTGCGATGCGAGAATAACAAAAGAGGACTTGATGCGCATATGGAAAATGCATCTCTATTACCCATTCGACGTCATCCGCTTTCATGATGGACGACTGTCACATGACTGTGTAGGTAGGCAACGAGTTGATGTCAGCAGTATTGGTAACGTCCGTGCGGGAGAGTTGATAATCGCCCAGAAAAGATTCTACCGCTCACTGCACACCACCGAGATCACTAGCAATGAAGTACGCGCATTGATCGGAGCTAGTTTACTGATGAAGTTTCATAGCGCCAAATTGACGAAGGAATATAGTATGAACGCATGCAGAAACAATGTTTTCCGTTGAATCGGCTACTTGGATCGGAAGGGTGTGCGCAGAGAACGAGTATTTCTGTCAGTTTGACTATTTCGATCGGTTATCTGATCGACGCTCATCGATCATCCTAAACTGAGCTCAAATAGAACGAGTCGGAACCACCTAATTCAAGATGACCTTCGATGCTTCGAAATAACCCTTCCGATATTTCTATATCTTAGACCCGTGGCGCCGCGTCGAGTTATCGCTCAGTCAGACTGGTTGGAGAACTATATTGTGCGGATCCTGGACAGATACTAACGTTAGTACTTAGTACTAACAAAAAGGTAGTTGAAACAAGTCGTCGGGCGTTTCTGTGGCGCATGAGGTACATAAGAATACAAAACTGCGTACAGCGAACGAAGGAGATGATAACGATGTCATCGGCTTTATCATGACTGTGCTCGGCGCGGCGTTTCGAACGAAAGATGAGACGACCTGTGCGTCTATCTGGCACTACTGCTTTGTACAAAAGTGCGCCGGCACGGGCATACAAACACAAAGGAGCCTTTGCCTGAGGACACGTGTCGTTCCGCACAGACGTCTCAGCGGCGCACCCAGATGAATGGAGAACGCCGAGTGAACGACTAATATGTGAAATGCGCAGTCGCATCCCCGTGCCGCTCGTTGTGAACAGCTCGTCCCCCGCGGCTGGGTTCGTTCTGCCTGAGAGCTGACAAACATGCGCGCTATTGTAGACTTATCGTCTCGCGCACACTCCACGCGACGATGGTGCAACGTTTGCTTGGAGTGACCTTCTCGGGCAGATGTGCGCTGAGTCGAACCTGATAATAATAAACTTTAACTCGTATATTTCCCAGTCGTTTGTCGTTTGAGCTGCAGATACGCGTCGACGCGGTCGTCAACACGTGTGGCGTGCAACCACTTGCCAGCACTTGTCTCATCACCTTGTTCTGGCATCTTTGTCGCTCGTCGCGCACACTGTGAAGTAAGAACCGTTGTTTGAAGCACGCATCATCGGGGTAAGATCGACAGCGTCATCACCGCTGCTTTCGGGCCACGAGCAACGTCTGGCACCGCCGTATGCGGCGCGTTTCGTCGCTTACGAGGCATGCCATAGGCAACGTTTCGTGAGTCCCTCTTCATTTTTCGGTTCACGAGTCGTCATTGCATATTTGGGGCCACGTTAAGCTTAACGTGGCCCCAAATATGAAATGACGATTTATGAACCATAAAATAAAGAGGGGTCACGAAACGGCGCACACTCGAACGCGCGAAAAGCGTCACACGACGCCGCGGGGCGTCGAAGCGAGCCTTTGTACAATCCGGATCGCACTGATCGCACCCTCTCCGGCTGTGTCTACAACGACCACAGCCAAGAGTTTCTTTCGTCGTTTTTTGAATTTTCGAAGACTCTTGCGCCTTTTCGACGCGTCGACGCTTCCTCGACGGAGTTTCGGGTACGGGCGCGTCTTCTAACGTCTCTGCAACGTCCCCTGACGTCGTTGCGTTGTCCTCTAGTGTTTCATCGTCTCGTTTCCGCGTTACCGCGCGGATGTGATTCGAAGCCAAAATCGTGCCGAAACCGCTCGGTAGTTAAGCCGAATGATTTCCTCCAGTAGTTGGCGCTTAGTTTCATTGCAGAGACGTCTTACAATGCGCTATGGCGAGGTCCTGAGCTCGAAGGATGTCTTGTAGCTACGTTTGGGTCACTTTCTCTTGGGCGCCGTGCGTATGGAGCTGAGCGAAGACGCGATTCCAAAGCTCATGCACAGCCTTGTTCCACGCGTCTTCGTCTCGGTACACAATGAGCTTAGCGAGTCCAACTTGACACTCAAGACACGACCTTTCGTGTGCAAGCGCGTGCTCGTGGGCTCCGAGCCTCCTCAGGGAGTTGTAATTGAACAGTCTGCGGCTGACTTACGGACCTACTCGCGACTTGTGTGACATGTGCCGTAGTGCGCCACACTCTACTTATTCACGGCGTCGCGCGTCGACCCACGCAATGCGTAAATTTCTTTCCGCTTGACGGCGAAATCTTCGGCGCGCTCCTCTCATTTCGGACCACCATCCGATGTCCCCAATGTTATGATAGCACTCGCGCGCTTCGTCACCGCCCGTTCGACTTTCCGAACGTACTCCACCCTGAGTTGAAGTGCCGTCTTCGAGTTGAGCTTGGCCAGTTTGCCCGGCTTGGATACGAACAGACGTTTCTGTCTCACCTCTGCGGCGTGCGCCTCGCACTTTGTGTCGCCGATGAGCCCGGATTCGCGCGCGGTCGCGACCTGCGTCAGCTTCCGTACGAATTCCACGTCGTGTTTCCCCGTCAGAGCGACGTGAGCGTCTCTCCAAGAGACATCGCGAATCGCCGCTTCATCGATCCAGGCAGAGAGCCGTTTATGTGCCTTAGGAAAAGGGGTTGCGGCGTTCAACGACGCCGTTTTATCCCCTAGCGGGACGCGCCACACGCGCAGCGTGTAGTTCCCGTTCGCGTCTCTAGCGTTGCGTCGTGTTGTGGCGAGTTGAGTTGGTTGCGAGCACATCGTGATTCCGCCGAGATGTGTCGATTCATCCCAACATCGAATCTGGACGACGCGGGTGTTGCGGGCGCTCGTCGCCGACGCACGTGAACGTCGAAACAGTGTCAACGATAAACATTTCCTTCGACGTCGACGTTCGCGTCGCTCGTTCGCGCGCTCGTTCGCGTGCGCGTCGACGATGTGAGTTACGTGGCCATTTAACATACTGGCCTTGCCATCATAAGGGACGGTACCGGTACGTAAAAAGTGTACTTTGGAGCTATCTCTTCGTCGGCCTAAATGCAGTGGCTAATGGGGAAAACTGAGGCGAATCGTCCTTAAGGACTCAATGGCAGAATTATTCTTGTTATGCACTTTTCGTCGTAGCGACCACCCATTGACTTGCGTTGGGCTTATTGAAAGTGTCTGCTGTCCATGATTCAGCCACGTGTAGAAATTTACTTATGTAGTTGACGAATTCAGATCGCGACCACTCTCTGACATGATGGCGGTTCTCCGGAGGGCCGATGGAATACTTTCCGCGGGCGTTGTCTCTCTCTGGGGTAGAAATAATGTAGACACGTGCCCCAAATGCAAGCAAGAAACTCATATACTCGTCAGGGCTTTTGACATGCTCGATCACATCAGAGCTTATGACCACGTCAGCTCGAATAGTTGAAGGTGTTGAAGTGCCAGGATCGAGCCATGTAAACGTAGGGTACGTATCGCGCAAATGCGACAACGCGGGCTCAACTTCATAGCCGATCGTTCGAAAAGTAGACTGTCCAAAGTATTTAAGGAGTTTGAAACCAGAGCCACAGCCCACATCTACAATGGTATGAAGTCTGCCTACGCTCGCCAAATTATACGCATACATGTATACTTCATCTTGCCATTCATCTTTGTTCTTTACATCATCGAAATGAAGCGAATCTATGTTCTCCACATAACCACCTTTTATGCAATATGGAGTTTCGCAATGAGCAGGCTGCACTCGATGCCGACGTGCCATATGTCCCGTGACACGCACTATAGGCGCCGGTATCGACGAGAAAATATCCTGAAAACAGCCATGATTCGGCCCGGAGATAAAACGTTGCATGTCCTCTACGTCTCGTCGCGCGAAGAACGTCTCAAAGCGCAAACGCGCTCTTTTCGTCACGCACGTGTGGTCGAACATCAAGGAAGAGCACGCCGTAGTCAAAGTCAAAGCGAAGAAAAAAAAAATCGCTTTGCGCAACGAGACATTCTGTACCAGGCGTCGCATCATGGCGTAATTGACACCCTCGTGGCAGTGTGCAGCCGGCCGTGACTCACCACCGTCCAGAAAAGGAACTACTATATGCGGCGTGCGCAAGCCCTTCAGGCCCGGTACTACCACTGTATCGAAACGCAGAACAACGTTTTCATACTAAGGTCGACTAAGAGATAGAAAATTGAAAATAGAGATGGCCGATTTATTCCGACAAGGCCCGTTTTTTTTCATAAGAAATGTCTTAAATCTTATTCTGACAAGGTTCTTATCGGAATATTAGTACTTAAATAGCACTATCGATAGTACATATTTATTATCGATACAAGTAGTACTTTAAGTACTATCGATAGTATGAAGATTTTGAACACCATAAGTAGTGATACAAATGTTTTTGTAATCTCACACAAAGGTGACCAATTGTTCGATAAGTAGCAGATTTCAGCATCGCCGCGACCCTGCAACCAGAAAAAGGATAATTTCTAGAATGGACTCATAGCCACGCCGCCCCAGAGGCTGCGCTCACACTTGCTGGCAGCGCTAGCGACGTAGAACCGAGCCGACTTAGGCAGCGATCGACTGCAGGACGAACGGATTTACATTACTGTACGTTCTCAAGAACATTTTGTTGATTTGAAAACGCCATAATGCCGCACTCTGGCTCTTTGTGACACGTTAGAAGAGCGACGACCTCTGAGAAGTAAAATGGACTATTACCGAAGGCGCGCAGTTGTCGCAGTTGCAACTCTGATCTTGTACTGCCTTGCACGGAATGACATGCATAGAGTGCTTCGAGTAAATAACACGCGCGTATCGGTTGTCCCCATCGACGGGCACGTAGGAATAACTGGTGCGTTTCGTTGTGCGTGCGATTTAATACTGGTCGGAAGTAATTGGCGTGGTACAAAGATGTCTGGTGAGTGTCCAGTCGCCATGTATGCGCACGGTTTCATCTGCACGCAAACTACAATGAAAATTGTAGTCTTGCTTAACGCGGAACGGTGGCTTCTAGCGCCTTTAAGCACTTTTATCGCCATGCTACACGAGGCAACATCAGATACAGACCGACTCTTTGTTACATTCACCGACAAGTTATGCCCATCACGGCAACCATATGACTTTGAGTCTACAAGTAACGCGACACTGAGCGGTACACTTGGTTACCCAACTGGATCACTTGATTGGTGGCGCATAGTCGTAAATTCAGTGGGATTTTCATTCAGTTATGGGAATTTCAACAGATCGAAGTGTCTTCTGCAATTTGAAGCCATCTCTTCACGTGGTTGTGGGTGCATCTGCGATAGTGACGGAACGCTCAATGTAACTACAATACGTGGCCTTGCGGGTATCTCTGCATTTGTCACACCACGACATGCGCAGAGGAGCTGCGCACTTGTCACTAACGCTGGGATTTTGGGATCAGTTCACACACCTCCACTCGGAATCCTTATAGACGCTCATCCCTTCGTCATCCGACTGAATAATGGCCCGGCCCATGCAAACGTTAAAGCCTATGTAGGAAGGAAAACAAACTTGCGAGTTGCGTGGCCTGACGAAAGAATGTACGAAGTAATACGTGATGAGCCCACGCTATTTTCCATATACCGACCACGCGAAGAAAACAGCCTGAACCGCGCCTTCAACCATTCCCTACTTCAAAGGGATCAAGTTGCCATCATCCCAAAACTGTTCCGAGAACGCATACAAAAGAAATGCCTACGACAAAAACACGGTCATGCCAGCACTGGAGTTAACGCGCTAGCGATAGCTTTGCTGATGTGCAAAAAAGTTGTGATATTCGGCAAATCGGAAACTTTCTCGACTTTTGATGACACGTTTGAGGCACATTACTTTGAGAAGCATGCAAGCATGAGGAGCTCCAGGCATGACTGGGACATAGAGCTCGAAATGTTCAAAAAGCTGAAGGAACAGAAGCACTTGACGATGATACCTTAATAAGGCTTGACTTAAGCCGACTAAAATAAACCCTTTAAAACAGTACTAGGGATTCCGAAAATAAAATACTTACCGTTAGTACTTAGGCCGATGAAGAGATAGCTCCAAAAGGAAAAATTTATTACTCTCGATAGTACCGTACTATCGATAGTACTACCAAGTACTTAAGTAAGTAATAATAACAGCAGAATTTCATAACTCGGGCCCGAGTTATGAGGATTTTCACCTTTCTTCATAACTCGGGATGAGTCAATCCACGAGTTAATTTCGAGGGGGTCGAGTTATGACCGAGTTATGAAATTCTGCTGTCAATCACCCTTAATAAAACCTTTTCAATATTTTGGTTTGTGACTCGCCATATTAGTCAGTAACTCATAGACCGTTTGTGATTCGAAATAATGTTTATGAAAGCGTACACGGTACGTGAACCGTGAACTAGTGGGTGACTACATCGGCGAGTCATGACCCAGATGACACCGGGATGTGATTTTTTTAAGAAGGTGATTTTTTATTTTACTGTCTTCTCGTCGAGAAGTTCTCGACTGGACGACGCGCGACTGACGACGAGGTTCGCGAGAATTTAGCAAAGGTCGCCGTCGCCGACTGGACGTTTGAATAGAAGTCGACCACAGCGTGTGTTCTATCCCATTCGTCGCTACAGTGGTAAGTTTTCTCCTACGAATCGTAGGCTAAGATACTTCCAACGCGCCCTCGAACTCTTCGAGACCTTGCGGTACTGATCGACAGCCAGAACTACGAGTCATCGCGTGTCGTGTACGCCATCGCGATGCCAGTGACACCTCGGAAACGTCTGCGCTGGTGTCTCAGTATCTTCGCCTTTGTAATCGTAGGACTTGCGCTCGTCGTGAGAGGGTCCTGGAGGAGTCAGTCGTGGTTTTTGCGCATCCTGCAGCCAGAGGAGGGCGACGCGCGACGAGCCGCACCTCGTGAGCGATTAGATTTCACTTTTGAAAATCGAGCGAACCGCATTCGAGATGCGACTAACCATTCTAATGATACGGCATCGACGCCCAAGCATCCAACACCGGACGTGTTTGGATGGAATCGTTGCCGACAAGTTTCGTGCTCCAAGTCTGACAACTGCGCTACTTTGGACTCTTCGCCTCCAAGCGAGAGATGTTGTTGGCTCATGCTCAAGGAGCTCCTCGGCGCTCTTCGAACATTTTTAAGTCAACATGATATCCCATTTTATGTCATGTTTGGAACGCTTCTGGGTGCGCGAAGGGATGCCGGAATCATGCATTGGACGAGTGACGTCGACATCGCTGTGGAGTCATCATCGATAGCAATACTTGAAAGCATCAACGAGTGGAACGATAGGTATTATTTTTGGATGGAGAATAAACACATCGGTAGGATGTGTATCACCGACTATGAAAATCCAGAAGCTAAAACGTGGGGTGCTTGGGACAAAATTCCAACCTATGTAGATGTGTACATACCCAAACACGTTTCCAAAAACATGTCTGGGTTTACGGAATCCAAAACAGTGTTTCCCGTCGTTTCAAAGTGCGTTTTCAATACGATAGATGTATATGGACGAGATATCGTCGGTCAAGTTGACGCGTCAATCGAGCATAACGCGTCGACAAAACTGAAAATTGGCGAGCTTCTGGTGGATGCGCCGAGAAATGTAGACGTTCTTCTGAGCCAAATATATGGCAGCGACTGGCGGCAGCCAGATGCCAAGAAATCAAACCACGGCTCCAATTGGTGCGAAGGAGATGATGCAGCCGAGTTTAAAAAACTTGTTTCGCTAACAGCACGTGTACCATAGAAGCTTGTCGTAGAGTGTTGTTCTGTTCAAAAGGTTGTCTCCAACGTGTGAGTTATCATTGAATAATCGCTAAAAAAACTAATCTTCACTCGCTTCTCTGGGTGAAATCTCGGCTCGTAATACAACGGCACCGTCTTGACCACTCGCCGATGATTCTTCGGTACAATGTTCGATGCGCATGCACGCTTGGCTCACGGCGCACTCGAGCTGAGCGTGACTCAAGAATCTGCGGTAGTGCGTGTCGACGTATTCATTTTCACCAACCTTTGTACCCCTACCGCATCGGGGATCCTTCACAGATCTCGTTTCGACGTAGAACGCCTTGCGGACGTTCTTTTTCACCCATTGAAACAGCTTCGTTTGCGCGTCTTCGGTAATGGTGTGAAGGACAAATCTAGCAAAGGCGTAATCCACAGCCATCTCGGGCAAGCTGTGTGCGTCGGCGACTCGCGCCGCAGACCCCGGTGGAAGTTTACGAGAGGTGATCTCGACTGCTTTCGGGCATTTATCGGTAGCTACTACTCTAAATCCGCGCTGCGCAAATAAAAGGGCGTCTCGACCGTTCCCACATCCCACTTCCAACACGTCGACGCGCTCTTGAGAAGAGACGCCTTTACGTAGTCGAGAACACACCCACTGCGCGAACGGTGAAGGCGCTTCCGATATCTCGCAGTCGCCCTTGATTTCCCCCGAGTAGTACTGCTGCCAAAATTCATCTGGTAAACGCGCGTCGTCGTCGGCAACCATCTGCGCGCACAACGCACCACAGGCTGTGAAGTGGATCGCGCTTGAGCAGTATTTGAAATACTGTTCGTACCAGTACTTTTTTTTGTGCATCGTCGATTTTGCAGTTTTTCCGGGATAAAAAGCGAAAAATACTCTCCTCGATTCAGTTTCATCTCTATTCGATTCAGTCTTGAGTCGATTCAAAAACGAGCCCGGCTTTGAAAAAGTCGAAAGGGTGAAATTATCGATGATTTCATGAGTTTGAAAGTTAAAAACGTCGATCGGAGAAAATTGATCGATGTCGGTGTGCATTTTTTCGTACGGAAAATGCGCGAGAAATGACGTGAAAACGCGAAGGAACGCCACCTTGCCGGTGGTAATATCGACCCTGCAGCGAGCCGTGGCTAGATGAT
>Ga0255764_10000585_pt1 | contig 31940 bp, 26 predicted proteins | sample 071ome_30_FD_179964 | JGI IMG/M metagenome (GOLD analysis project Ga0255764, IMG submission 179964) | Coastal salt marsh microbial communities from the Groves Creek Marsh, Skidaway Island, Georgia - 071406AT metaG (version 2) | ecosystem: Environmental > Aquatic > Marine > Intertidal zone >... | reverse complement strand
CTTACCTTGATGCGGGCCAAGTTTGTGAATAAGGGTGCGCTGGCGGCCCATGCTAAGGCTCTGGAGCTGGCGCCGACGCTTCGCCTGGGCCCCGGGGAGCAGAAAAGTGGAGGGCATCGCCGGGACTCGATCCTTGCCGACGTGGTGGAAGCGCTTATCGGCGCGGTGCTTCTGGATGGCGGGGCGGAGGCTGCGGAAGCCCTCGTGCTGCGTCTCTATGGGGCCCAACTCGAGGAAAGCACGCCGGAGGCCGCGCAAAAGGATCCGAAAACCCAGCTTCAGGAATGGCTTCAGGGCCGCGGCCATCCCTTGCCCCAGTACCAGGTGGAAGCGGTTCTCGGCGAGGATCACGCCCAGGCCTTTGTGGTGTGCTGTGAAGTGACTGCGCCCCCGGGGATCTTTCGCGGAGAAGGGGGCTCGCGTCGGAGCGCGGAGCAGGCAGCCGCGGCCCAGGCCCTCGAAGCACTTCGAGGAGCACGCCCATGAGCGAAACGCGCTGCGGAACCCTGGCCCTTGTGGGCAGGCCTAACGTTGGGAAGTCGACACTCTTAAATGCACTCCTAGAGGAGCGGCTCGTGATCACCGCGGATCGTCCCCAGACGACCCGCCACGCCATCCTCGGGATTCGCACCGATGGCGATGACCAGCTGCTCTTTGTGGATACGCCGGGCCTTCATGACGGCGGTCGGCGCGCGCTCAATCGAAGCATGAACCGTGCGGCCCGGGGCGCGCTTTTCGATGTTGATATTGTGGTGATGGTCGTGGAAGCCGGGCGCTGGGGCCCTGCTGACGACTATGTGCTCGAACAGGTCAAGCAAGCCCGGGGCATCCCCGTTTTAGCGATCAACAAGATCGATGCCTTGCCCAAGCGGGAGGCGCTGCTTCCCTATCTCGCCCAGGCTGCGGCCCGCCACGACTGGGCAGACCTTGTGCCTATCATGGCTCGCCGGGGGGAAAACGTACCGCGCCTCCTCTCCGTGCTTCGAGGTCATTTGCCTCCGGGACCTCACCATTACGATGCCGATGCGCTTACCGATCGTTCCGAGCGCTTCCTAGTGGCAGAGCTGATCCGGGAAAAGCTCACCCGTCGCCTCGGTGACGAGCTTCCTCATCAGCTGTCCGTGGAAATTGAGCGGTGGCGCGAAGGGCCCGACAAGCGGGAAATCCACGGCGCCATTTGGGTGGAGCGGCCGGGCCAGCGGGCCATCATTTTGGGTCACCAGGGATCGCGCATTAAGGAGGTCGGCATCGAGGCGCGTCAGGAGATCGAGCGTCGCTTCGGGCGGCCCGTGCGGCTCGAGCTCTGGGTCAAGGTGCGTTCCGGCTGGACCGACGACCTCCGGGCGTTGCGCCAATTGGGTTACGACAGCGAGCAAGGCTGATGGCGAGTCCCTGGACGCCGGCCTACGTCCTCCACCAGCGGCCCTTTCGCGATCAAAGCCTGGTGCTTGAGCTGCTGACCCAGGACGGGGGGCGCCTGGGTGCGGTCTATCATCGCGGTCGGGGTAGGAAGGCGCCGCCTCTGGCCTTCGTGCCTGGGGAATGGCAGCTCTCGGGCCGCGGTGATCTGCGAACGGCCTACGGGTTTCAGAGCGGTTCCGGGCAACCGCTGGCGGGACAGGCGCTTTTTGCCGGGCTCTACATCAATGAACTGCTGCTTCGTCTTTTTCCCCGGGAGGCCCCGGCAGAGGGGCTCTTTGAGGCCTATGGGGAGGCGCTGGACGCCCTGCGCCTCGCGCCGCTGGCGGAGCCCGTTATCCTGCGCCGCTTTGAGTGGGCTTGCCTTGAGGCCCTGGGTCTTGCCTTTTCCCTGATGGAGGACGGCCGTGGCCAAGCGCTGCGTCCGGGCAGTACCTATCGTTTCGAGGCAGGGGTAGGGCTACTTGCCGCGGCGCCGGGGCAGGGGTGGGGGGGCGCGGAATTACTCGCCCTGGCGGAGGGGGATTTCTCCACGCCGGCCCTCCGTCACCTGGCGCGGGCGCTCTTTGCCGAGGCCCTAGCGCCGGCCCTCGGGGGTCGTTCCCTGCAGGGGGCGCGCTTTCTCTCCGATCCCGATGGAGGCATGGGTTAGATGGCTCGAAAACGCTTTGCCAGTGATCAGTGGGTGACCGTGGAGGCGCTCAACGACGAGGGGCAGGGGCTAGCCCAGGTGGAGGGCTACACCCTCGAGATCGATAACGCGCTCCCCGGCGAGGCGGTGCGGTTAGCCGTTCTTAAGCGTCGTGGACGGACCCTGCGCTGCCTTGCCCTGGCCGTGCAGAAGGGCCACCCAGACCGCATCCCTGCGCTCTGCCCGCAGGCGGGTCGGTGCGGGGGCTGCAGCCAGCAGCACCTCACCTCGGAGCACCAGCGGAGCGCGAAGCAAGCGACCCTTGCAGCCCTCTACGAGGCGGCGGGGGTTCGGCCCCCGGCGCGCTGGCTGGCGCCGCTCCAGGGCCCGGAATGGGGCTATCGTCGTAAGGCTCGCCTTGGAGTCCGCTATCGGCCCCGGGAAGGAGATGTGCTGGTGGGCTTCCGGGAGAGAGGGGGTTGGGTCTCGAAGGCCTCGAGTTGCCCCGTGCTGGCGCCGCCCTTCTCGACGCTCCTGGGTCCGCTTAAGGTCCTGATCCGGTCCCTCTCCATCCCGGATCAGATTCCCCAGCTTGAGCTGGCCGGGGGGGATGAGGGCGCTGCCGTGGTCCTCCGGCACCTCGCCCCCTTCAATGCTGAGGACCTCGATCGGCTCCGAGGCTTTGGTGAGGCCCAGGGGCTGACGCTGTATTTGCAGCCCGGGGGGCCGGACACGGTGACCCCCCTGGTCCCCCTCATGCCCCCGCCTCTGACCTATACCCTTCCGGCATTCAAACTCGCGTTCGAATTTGAGCCTCTTGACTTCACCCAGGTGAATAGCGAGATCAATCAAAAGATGGTGACGCAGGCGCTGGAACTCCTGGCGCCGACCTCAGGGATGAAGGTGCTCGATTTATTCTGCGGTTTGGGCAATTTTACCCTGCCGCTCGCTCGCCTTGGGGCGGACGTGCAAGGCTTCGAGGGCAGTGAAGCGCTGGTGGCTCGGGCGAAGGCGAATGCCGAGCGTAATGGGTTGGGGGCGGTCCGCTTTGCCGTGGCCGATCTCTACAGTGATGCCTTCGCGGCAAGGCACTTGCCTAAGGCCGAGGCGGTGTTGTTAGATCCCCCCCGCTCCGGCGCCGAGGCCCTCTGCGAGGATCTCGCCAGCACGGGCGCGAGCCGAGTGGTTTATGTGTCCTGCAATCCTAAGACCCTGGCGCGAGACGCCGCCGCGCTGCAGCGCCAGGGGTATCGACTCGAAGCAAGCGGTATCATGGACATGTTTCCCCATACGACGCACGTTGAGTCCATGGCCCTGTTTACGTTTCCGGCGTCTCCCTCCGGCGCCTAAGCATGCAGAGACGAGGGAAGAGGTGTGGTTAAGGTAAAGGATGATCGGCCCCGCACCGCCACCGGGGAGGTGGATGTGGAGGGGTGGCTGGCGGCTTTTTGTGCCGCGGCTCCGGCGCGTAATCCTGAGCGCCTGCGCCAGGCCGTGCTGCGGGCGCAGCAGGCTGAACGGGACGCCATTGCCGCGAAAAACCTTTGGGCCTCGGGAATCTCCAGCTTCGAGACGGGCCTCGATATGGCGGAAATTCTGGCCGAGCTGCGGGCCGACGAAGACGCCATCATTGCGGGGCTGCTCTACCGCGCTGTGCGAGAGAACAAGCTTGAGCTCGAGGCGGTCGAAGGTGCCTTCGGACCTCGGGTTCGTGGCCTCGTCGATGGGGTCCTGCGCATGGCGGCAGTCAGCGCCTTAAAGTTGTCCTCCGCGCCAAAGGCCATCGGCTCCCAGGAAACGCAGATCGAAAACGTTCGCAAGATGCTGGTCGCGCTGATCGATGACGTGCGCGTCGCCCTCATCAAATTGGCGGAGCGAACCTGCGCCATTCGAAGTGCGAAGCTCGCGCGCCGGGAGCGGCAGCTACGGGTCGCCCAGGAAATCGTTGATGTCTATGCCCCCTTGGCCCACCGCCTCGGTATTGGTCAGCTGCGTTGGGAGCTTGAGGACCTGGCTTTCCGCTATCTCGAGCCCGAGGCTTATAAGCGCGTGGCCAAGCTCCTTAAGGAACGCCGCAAAGCCCGGGAGGGCTACATCAAGCAGGTTGTGGCAACGCTCACGGAGAAGCTCGAAAGCTCGGGGATTCATGCCGTGGTTTCGGGGCGGCCGAAGCACATCTATTCCATCTATCGAAAGATGCAGCGTAAGGGCATCGGCTTCGAGGAGATGTACGACGTGCGTGCGGTGCGGGTACTGGTCGATGAGCTCCGGGATTGCTACGGCGCTCTTGGCGTGGTCCATTCCCTTTGGCGCCACATCCCCCGGGAATTCGACGATTACATCGCTTCTCCTAAGGAGAACGGCTATCGCTCTATCCACACGGCCGTGGTCGGGCCCGAGGGCCTCACCCTAGAGGTGCAGATCCGCACCCAGGAAATGCATGAGGAAGCGGAGCTCGGCGTGTGTGCCCATTGGGCCTACAAGGGCGACACGCTGACCGATAACAGCGCCTACGATCGAAAGGTGACCTGGCTACGCCAGGTACTTGAGTGGCAGGAGGAGCTTGGGGACCTAGGCTCCCTCGGCGATAGCCTGCGCCGGGAGTTCGATCAAGAGCGTATCTATCTGCTGACGCCGGAGGGCCATGTGGTGGATCTGGCTCCCGGCGCCACGCCTCTAGATTACGCCTATCGCATTCACACGGAGGTGGGGCATCGGTGCCGAGCGGCGCGGGTCGACGGCCGCATCGTGCCCTTAAATACGCCGCTGGAAACGGGGCAGAAGGTGGAAATTCTCACCGGCGACCAAGAAGAGCCGGCGTCCAGCTGGTTGAACCCAAACCTCGGCTATCTCACGACGCCCCGGGCCCGTGCGAAGGTACAGGCCTGGTTCCGGGCGAGGGATCGAGCGCGAAACCTCGACGAGGGGCGGCAGCGCGTGCTCCGGGAGCTGACGCGCCTGTCGCTGGATGCACGCGTGCTGCCGCGCGTGCTCCCACGCCTCGAGCTTGATTCTGAGGACGCGCTCTTCGGTGCCGTGGCCGTGGGAGAGCTCACCATGGAAGCCGTGCTTGAAGCCGCGCAAGCGGTCGCTGAACGGGAGAGCGAGGATCTCCAGCTCGACCTTTTGCCCCAGGCAGCGGAGCCCCTGCGTCCGGACGTGCTGGGGGCGGGTAATCGCGCCGTCACTCTGGCCGAATGCTGCACGCCGGAGGGGCATCACAGCATTTTAGGTGAAGTATTTGAGGGCGCCGTGCGCGTGCACCGCCGGGAATGTCCACAAATCCTTACTCTGGAGCGGGAGGCGCCAGGGAAGCTCATCAAGCTGGAATGGGGGAGCAGTATCCCCCGCCGCTTCCCCTTCGATATCGAGGTGCGCGCCTACGATCGAGCCGGTTTGCTTTTTGACGTGACGCACGTTTTTGCCCAGGAACACATCGATGTGCTTTCGAGTACTACGCGCACCGATCGCTTGGTGTCTACGGCGACTATTGAACTCACGGTGGAGCTCGATGGCCTAGCTTCCCTGGGGCGTTTACTTGACCGAATTACTCAGATTCCGAACGTCATTGACGCCCGGAGAGCGCCGCGGGATGGGGTTGGGGCGACGCTTGTCCGGCCCTAGGGGCCCGTGTAAGGTTCCCGGTCCCAGTCATTCATGCTTTCGGAAAGAGAGCGCCGCGCAACCCCCCGCGCGTTAAGTCGAAGCGAGTCGTTCATGCGAATAATCTTATTGGGTGCCCCCGGCGCTGGAAAAGGAACGCAGGCCCAGTTCCTTATGGATAAGTTCTCCATTCCCCAAATCTCTACCGGGGACATGCTCCGGGCGGCGCGCGCTGCGGGTACGGAGCTTGGGCAGGAAGCCGAGCGTTACATGAGTGCCGGCGAACTGGTCCCCGATGCGCTGATCATTGCGCTCGTGAAGGACCGTATCGCTCAGCCGGACTGCGCGAACGGATTTCTCCTCGATGGTTTCCCCCGCACCATTCCCCAGGCCCAGGCGCTTGACGAGGCCGGCGTCGCCATCGACGAGGTGGTCGCGCTGGACGTGGACGACGAGGAAATCGTCAAGCGCCTTTCCGGGCGCCGGGTGCATGAAGCGTCCGGGCGGATCTATCACGTGGAGTACAACCCGCCGAAGGTTGCGGGGCAGGACGATCAAACCGGTGAGCCCCTGATTCAGCGACAAGATGACCGGGAGGAAACGGTGCGCCGTCGCCTCGAGGTTTATCGCGACCAAACTCGACCTCTCGTAGACTTTTATCAGGGGCTGGCTGCGGAACGGCCGACCCTGCGCTACGCGGGCATTTTGGGCTCCGGTTCCGTGGAAGCGATCCGCGAAAAAATCTTTGCGGCGCTGGATTCGCCGAAGGGATAAGTTGTTGCGTTAAGGCCCCGAACCAAGGCTCTGATGAACGCGCGTTTCCTGAGGGAATCGCGCGTTTTTTTGCGCTAGGGGAAAGTTGCTTTGCCGTCCGCTAGGCAAAGATGAAATTTAGCCGAGGTCCTCGTATCATGCGGCGCTGTTTTGCGGGAATCCGCATTTTTTGAAGCAACCTAAGGAGCATCCCATGGCGAAAGCGCCACGAGCGAAAACCGCAGCAAAGGCCCCGGCAAGCCCGGCCAATCCCGAGCTCGCACGTGCGGAAAAGGCGCTGGCTGCGGCGCAAAAGGCTATGGAGGCAGATCGTGCCCGGGTGGCCGCGGCAAAGAAGCGCGTGTTAGCTGCGCAGGTCAAGGCTCGCGGTTCTGCCCGCAAGACTGACAAAAATGCGCTGGTCGCTGCGCGGACTGCGCTGCAAAAGGCGAATGAGAAAGTGCGTGGAACCCGCGGGGCCCTCGCCACTGCGCAGGCAGCCCTGCGGGCGACGAAGGCCAAGGCCAAGGTTGCTGCGCAGAAGGCCACCATTGAAGCGGGGCTCGCGGCGGCCAATGCTGCGGCGCAGGCCAAGCTGTCCGAGCGCCTTGAGAAGGCCGTTGCTCAGTTCCGTAGTAAGAAGGCTGCGGCGCTTGCGCGGGCTGAGAAGCGCCGGGCTGCCGCTCGAGCCGCGGCCGCCGCGCGCCGGCTGCGGGCGCTAGAAAAGGGCGTCGCCAAGACGCCCGCTGCTAAGAAGCCCGCTGCTAAGAAGCCCGCTGCTAAGAAGCCCGCTGCTAAGAAGCCCGCTGCTAAGAAGCCTGCCGTGAAGGCACCGGCGGCGCCCAAGGTGGCTGCGAAAAAAGCGCCGGCGAAGAAGCCCGCTGTGAAGAAGGCGCCGGCCCCCAAGGCACCGGCTAAGAAGACCGCCGCTAAGGCGAAGTAAGGCGCCCTTCGCCCTTAGGGCGATGCGTCGTTGAAAAAACCCCGGGAGCGTCACCCTCGGGGTTTTTTTATGTCAGGGGCAAAAAGGTGACCTCCGCGCCGGCGGGAAGATCACCCTCGGGAAGGGGAAGATCGAGTAGGCAGTTGGCTTCGGCGAGGCCGCTGAGCAGATGGGAATCCTGCGCGTTGAAGGCTTCCACGGAGAAGCCCTGAGCCGTGGCCGTAAAAACTCCCCGTTGGAAGTCGCGGCGCCCCGGCGCCTTCTTTACGGCTTTCGCCAGCCTTCCCCGGAGGCGCAGGGTGGGCGTTAGGGTCTCTCCGGCCAGCACCCGCAGCGCCGGTGCGACCAGCAGGTGAAAGGTCGCGAAGGCGGAAACGGGGTTTCCGGGAAGGCCAAAGAAGGCCCGTTGCCCCTGCAGCATGCCAAAGCTGAAGGGGCGCCCGGGCTTGAGCGCTAGACGGTGGAAGGTCAGGGCGCCTCGCTGTTCGAGCCAAGGCCTCAACACGTCCGCGTCGCCCACGGAAACCCCGCCGGTGGAGATCAGCGCGTCGGCCCCGGCCTCAAGCATTTCCCCGAGGGTGCGCTCGAGCGCTGTGGTGTTGTCACGGCTGTGCCAGCACCCCAGCACTTCGACGGGGAGGTCAGTCAGGGCGGCGGGGAGCAGGGCTTGGCTGGCATCATGAATTTGCCCCCAGGCGAGAGGGGCGCCGGGCTCCGCGAGTTCGTCCCCGGTGCTGAGCACTGCGACCCGGGGGCGGCGCCAGCAGCGTACGGCCTCGAGCCCCGCTGCCGCAAAGAGTCCCAGATGCCGGGCATGAAGCGCGATTCCGGGTTGTCCTAGGGGCTGACCCTCGCCGACGTCGCCCCCGGCGGGACGCACATAACGCCCGCCCTCAAGGGTCGCTTCGGCAAAGATGCGATCTCCTTCCCGGCCTAGTTCCTCCTGGGGGAGAACGCTATCGCACCCGGACGGCACCGGTGCGCCAGTGAAGATGCGGACGCAGCTTCCCGGGGGTAGGGCCTCGGTCCAGGGCTTCCCGGCCCAAGCCGTTCCGACCACGGCCAGCCCCTCTTCGCCTAACGCAGCCAGCTCCACGGCGCGGCAGGCGTAGCCGTCCATGGCGGAGGCTGGGAAGGGGGGCACGGCGTGGGAGGCCCGTGGCGCCTCGCTCAAGATACGTCCGAGCGCAGCGGAAAGGGGAAGGCATTCTTCCGCCTGCGGGGCGGGGAGCGTGGCTTTTAGCTGGGCCCAGGCGTCGTCGAGCTCGATCATGGCAAGGGTCGTCCTTTGCAGGGGAACGCCGTATTCTAGCGCCCCGACGAAAGGGGCACGCCATGCTGGGATCGCTTACATCGCCGTCGAACGTTCTTGCCCTCGACACCTCGGGGCCCGCTTGCTCCCTCGCCTTGAGCACGGAGGGGCAGGTGCTGGAGCGCCACGAAACGGGCGCCCGTATTCATAACGAACGTCTTCTTGCTTTGCTCCATGAGCTCTTCAGGGAAGCGGCGCTGTCTCCCCGAGCCTTGGATTGCCTGGTGCTTTCCGTGGGCCCGGGCGCCTTCACGGGACTGCGCATTGGCACTTCTGCAGCGCAGGCCTTGGCCTTTGCCGCGGGCGCGCCGGTGCTTTGCATTTCTAGCCTCGAGGCGCTCGCGCTGACCCATCAGGCAGCGTTGGCGGCAGTCGGACTAAGCGCGGTGGAGGTGCTGGTGGATGCGCGCATGGGGGAGCTCTATCGAGCGACCTTTAAGCTCGCCGGCGGTGGTCTGGAATATCGGGATGAGGACCAGATCACCACGGTCGAGACCCTGGCGGAGGCGCCGGCCCTTTCCTCGCGGTGGGGGCTGATCGGGGACGGGCAGGACCTTCCGGCCCTGGCGCCGCGGGGCGCTGAAGCGGGTTTCCGCGAGCCCAGCAACATTGTCCGAGCCCGGGCGCTGCTGCCCTTAGTGGCTCAGCGCGAGCCGGGACCGCCGGAAAAGGCAGTGCCGCGTTACCTCGAGGGACGGGTACGATGGCAGCCCGCTACGGCCCCGGGCACCCCCGTCCCTAGCGCCTGATGATGCCCGGGGCGCTGCCGTCCGCTTCCCTTTTCGATGGCCTCTCGGAGTGCTCCCTGCCCGAGGGCTGGCGCTGGCGTCGGGAAGGTCCCCTGACCCTTGTACCCCCAGCAGTCCTGGCGCTAGCGCCGCTCACCCTAGATTTTACGGCCGGGCGCCTCGCGCACCGTTTATTGCGGGCTTCCGAGGAGCCCTTGGTGCGGGCCCTGGGCCTGCGCCGGAAGGACGGCCCGCGCCGGGTGGTGGACATGACCGGAGGGCTTGCAGGCGACGCTTCACGCATGGCAGCGGCGGGGGCTGAGGTACTTTTAATCGAGCGTCACCCCGCCGTCTTGGCGCTGGTTGTGGATGGCCTTCGCCGCGCCGAGGCCGAAGGTTTCGCTCCCTGGGGGGACCGGCTGAGAATGAGCCTTGGGAACGCGTGCGAGGCCCTTCCCGAGGGCTTCGATGCGGCCTACCTGGACCCGATGTATCCCCCTCGAAAAAAGGCAGCGCTGGGGGCTCAGGAATTGCGCGTCCTAGATGCCCTGTTTGCGGCGTCGGAAGGGGGCGAGCGGACCGAGGCGAGTACGCCCGAAGCATTGCTCGCTGCGGCCCGGCGCGGGGCCTTTCGACGCATCGTCATGAAGGGGCCGGCGAGCTACGCACCGCCGCCTCCAGCGCCGGACTTCGTCCATCGGGGTAAGGCGGTGAACTTCTACGGCTGGCTGTCTTCCGCGAACAACGCCTGAGGCTCGGCGAACTGGCTCTGCAGGGCAGGGTCAATGGCGCTGCGGCCGAGGCGAAGGGTTTCCGTAAGAAGCTCCGTGGGAAAGAGACTGCTATCTCTAAGGGTCGCGAAGCCCCCCTTCACCAGGGCCAGGGCGAGTTCGTGACGCTCCGCAGCAAAGCTCTTCTCATCCCCCTCCAGCACCGAGGTCCAGCGCAGGATCAGGGATTCCCAACGGGTTTCAAAGGTTTTGGGATCAAGGCCCGGACGGGCGCTTAGGAGCTGCCCGGCTAGGTATAGGCGCTGGAGCATGTCGGTCCCAAGCTTCGCCAGCAATGGGGCCAGGGGATGGGAACTTGGCCGCCAGCCTCGGCAGTGGCCCCGAAGCAGAAGCCCGGTCTCCTCCAGCGCTGCGAGCTGAACCTCCAGGCTTGGGAGCCCATCGCTCCCGGTGGGGAGCTTCCAGGCGTGGGTCAGCAGCGGGGTTAGGCGGGCCATGGCCCCTGCCAGATACGCCTCGCTTCGCGGGCGATTCACGAGCGCAAGCAGTACCGCAGGTAAGATGACGCTGTGGGCGAGGCCGTTTCGATACCAAAGCAGGTAGGGCCCTGCGCGCTTGGCGCTGAGCACGGGCCCGAGGGGATCTTCGATGCGCTCCAGAAGCCCGTCTTCCTCTCCCCGGGCTAGGAGCGCCTTGGCCTCTAGCTTCGGATGCGCCTGGAGGGGAGAAAGGGGCAGGCGTTGAAGGAGGTCTTCCAAACTTTGCAGGCTTTCTAGGGCCTGCTGCTCGCGCAGGCGTGCCTTCGGCGCGGCGAGAAAGAGGAGAGCGAGGCGTCCGATGCCACTGGCCGGCGCGACGGCGTTGATGCGCCCGAGCAGCGTCGCGCCCAGGGTCCGTAGGGTGGCGCTATCCTCCGGGCCGGCGGTTGGGTGCTGCGCTAGAAAAGCCGGAAGGGGCAGGGGCTCGCCAAAGGTGACGGTGACGCCCCCAAAGCGCTGGCGCAGGAACTGGCGCGCCGAGCGGAGCAGGCCCAGGAGGCTTTCCCGCTCCTTCTCGCCGCCGCGGAGTTCCTTAAGGTAGCTGCCGCCCTCAATAATGCGCTCGTAGCTGAAATGCACGGGCACAAAGGCAAGGGGCCGGCGGAGCCCGCGCTGATGCGCCCCAAGGGTCATGCGCAGCATGCCCCAGCGTGCGCTCAGCATGCGGCCGCTTCGGCTGCGTCCCCCCTCCACGAAGTACTCCATGGCGAAGCCGTGGGTGAAGAGATGGTCCACGTAGCTCTCAAAGACCGCGGTGTAGAGCGCGTCCCCGGCAAATTTACGGCGCATGAAAAACGCTCCGCCCCGTCGTAGCAGGCGGCCGGCCACGGGGAGGTTGAGATTATTACCGGCGGCAATATGGGGCAGCATGACGCCCCCATAGAAGAGCACGTAGCTAAGCAGCAGATAGTCGATGTGGCTGCGATGGCAGGGCACGTAAACCAGGGTGTGGTCCCCAGCGAGTTCCCGGGTGCGATCGAGATGCCTGACCGTCACCCCGTCGTAGAGGCGATTCCAGAGCCAACTGAGCAGCCAGTCGAAAAAGCGAACGGTTGGATAGGAAATATCCGAGACGATCTCCTCGGCCATGGCTCGGGCGTCGCGCCAGGCCCGCTCCCGAGGCTGGTCGGCGGCGTCGATGGCCGCGCGCACCCGAGGATCCTGAAGCACCTCCCCCAGGAGGGTGCGACGGTGGGACAGGTCCGGGCCCAGAAGCGCTTCCCGGTGCCCCCGAAAGTGCTGCCGCAGCAGCCGCAGGAGGCGCCGTTCGGCGATGGCCGCGGGACAATCTCGGGGGAAGGCCCCCGGTTCGATGGCCGGCGCAAAGCGCAGAAAGATGTGACGCCGGTTGAGCGCGAAGGCGAGCCAACGCCGAAGCCGGCCCGTGGTGGACCAACGCTCACTGAATAGCCACGGGAGGAGGGCGCCCTGACGCTGAGGGGCGCGGCCCCAGAAGACGGACACGGCGAAGATCTGCGGAGGCGCGTCGCTACCCAGCTGCTCCGAGAGTGCGGGCAGGGCTTCGGAAAAGCGCCGGGCGCTGCGCCGGCCGAACAGCCAGTGGCCTTCCCGGCGGCGCAAAAACACCAGCCCCGGCGCCGTGCTGGGCCCCGCGAGCTCGCCCTGAGCAAGGGGTAGGCCTTGGCGAAGGCACACGCTCTCCAGGGCTAGGCGCGCCAGGTGGGAGCGCTCCTCGAGGACGTAAACGGGGGCCGGGGATAGGGTTTCCGGTAGCCCCTCAACATCAAGGGCGCGGGCGCGGAAGGCGCGGCCGAGAAGCCCTCGCAGTAGGCGATACCCCAGACTGTCCCCCCACGGCCGTGCCACGGCGTGCCCCTCTCCCAGTGGTCTCGGCGTCAGTGTAGCAAGGGCATTAAAGAAAAAGCGTTAGGGGGTCTTGGGATCCCGGCCCTCGTAGTAGCCCTCGATGGACCGCGGTGCCGCCTGACCGTCACGCGTAGGCGTCACGCGCCAGATGCCATCGGCCTTCCGCGTCGTCACCGCTTCCACTTCCCCCGTTTCTCGAAGGATGGTCGGGCGAAGGAAGACCAGAAGATTACGCTTGATCCGCTCCCGGCTGGTGTTTTGGAACAGCTTTCCGGCCACGGGAATGGCGGAAAGGAGGGGGACGCGTTGCACCGACTCCTGCGTGTCGTCCTGGATCAGGCCGCCCAGTACGATGGTCTGTGCATCCTCGGCAAGGATCACCGTATTGATGGTGCGCTTGTTGGTGACGATGTCGGAGAAGCCCCCGGCCCCGATGGTCCCGGCGTTAGCCACGGAGGACACCACCTGTTCCACCTCGAGGCGCACCGAATCCCCTTCGTGGATGTGAGGAACCACGCGCAGCGTGATGCCCACGTCTTCCCGCTGAATCGTGGTGAAGGGGTTGTTCGCGCCGCTCTGGTTAGTGGTAAAGGACCCCGTCCGGAAGGGGACGTTTTGCCCCACCACGATGGAGGCTTCCTCGTTATCTAGGGTGAGAATGCTCGGTGTGGAGAGCAGGTCTGAGTCGCTGTTGCTGTTCAAGGCTTGAAGGACCGCTCCGAAGGAGATGCCATTGGACAGCTTAGCCACGGCCACGGAGGGGCTGGTGAGGCTGGCGCCGGCACCGAGGAGGTTCAAATCCTGGGTGCTTTCGATGGTGCTATCGCCGATGGCATTCCCCAGCAGGGCTTGGAGCGCCCCGGCAAGGGGGCTCACGGCGAGGGGTGCGGAGCTGCCCTCCCGATCGATCACGGCCATATCCACGCCCAGATCTCGCCGGTCCTGGACCGCGACCTCCACAATGGCCGCTTCAATCAACACCTGGGTGCGGCGGACGTCGAGGCTTTCGAGAAGATCGGAGACCTCCGCCAGGGTTGAAGGATCGCTTCGTACCACCACCGCATTGAGGGACGGGTCTGCGGCGATGGTCGTGGCAGCGGCGCCGCCCTTATTCCCGTCCTTTCCCGTGACGATCCCCTGGAGAAGCCCCGCTACCTCTTCCGCATCGGCATGGCTTAGGCGAAATACTCGCGTAGAGCCTTGGCGAGTGGCGGGCTGGTCGAGCTGTTCAATGAGGCGCTGAAGCCGCGCCAGGGGTTCGGCCTGGCCCCGAAGCACGAGGGAATTGTTTCGGGCGTTCGCCACCACCTGCACCGCCTGGGGGTTATTCCCCGATTCCCCTAGGGCGTCTGGAGCAAGCTCGGCCAGCAGAGCCACCATGGTGTCGACGTAGGCCTCTTTCAGGGGCACCACCACGACCTGTTCGTCATTGGCGACGTCGATTTCCTGGATGATTTTCTCCATGCGCGCGATGTTTTCCGCATGGTCCGAAAGAATGATGACGTTGGGCTTATCGACGGAGGCGACATGGCCGTATTGGGGAATGAGGGGTCGAAGAATCTTGACCAATTCGTTTGAAGGCACGTTTTCGGCCTTGATGACCCGGGTGACGATGGCTTCGCCATTGGCGCCTTCCGTGAAATCAAGAGGCGCACTGGACTGCTTAGCCAGCGTTTGCTGCACGATTTTGATTACTCCGCCGGCGGGGATAGCGGCGAAGCCGTGCACGCGCAGGACGGATTGGAAGAGCTCGTAGACGCCGTCTTCATCTAGCGCTGTGGACGAAACGATCGTGATCCGTCCCTGCACCCGTGGATCGATGACGAAGTTCTTGCCCGTGATGCGGGCGACCTCAGAAATAAAGGCTTCGAGTTCGGCGTCCTTAAGATTGATCTGCCAGCTGCCCGCTTCCCCCTGGGCCCCGAGGGCTAGGGTTAGGAGCATCGCCGTGGCAAGCGCGCGCCGTCCGCTTCGGGCGAGAAGGCGACGCAGCATCAGGAGAGGATTCGACATGGGCGGCTCACTCAGGAATGGGGGCGGTAACGAAGAAGGTTCGCTGGCCGCGTTGAATTTCGAGGCGGGCGCTGCCTGAGGCTAGCACCGCATCAATTTGTTGGGGGTTTTGCGCCAACCCGTCGACGCCCTGGCCGTTGACCGACAGGATGCGATCTCCCGGGCGAAGGCCCACCTGGGCCAGAGCGGCGGCGGGCACCTGATTGTTAATCTCTAGGCCGGCGCCGCCGCTGGCGGGGGCGAGGCCATAGTTCGCAAGGGCGGCTTCCCCCTGCTCCGCAAGGGCGCCCTGGAAGGCGCGCAGGGCAGAGCGCGGCGAAAAAGCGTTAGCGCCGCCGGTACCCGGCACCCTTGCTGAGGGGGTCCCCAGGGTGCTTGCGCTGCGCTGCCGGGAGACGGACGGACTCGCGCTAGCGGTCTGGGGCCGGCGCGTATCCTGGACCCCGGGCAGGGTTGAGGGGAGGGCGGACAGGGCGGCGCCTTCGGCGGCGCTGTCCGTACCCTGGGCGCGAAAGCCTGCAGCAGCCGCGCCCTTCGGAAAACGGAGCACCTCCAACTGGCCCTGGCGCCGCAGCAGCACCTGATCTTTCTGTACCTCGGCGAGCACCGCTCCCCCGGGCAGGGACGCGCCTTCAAGGTAGCGCCGCGGCTGCCCGCCGGCGGCGGAGATTAGGGCGCTGGATTCGCTGCTCCCGCTGAAGAGTCCGTGGAGCGTTAGGGCGAGGCGGGTTTCCGGAGCATTCACCACCGGACCGGCGACGGAGGGTCCCGCTACGGTGCCAAAGAGAGGGGTCCGCAGGAGCCGCTGCCGGTCGTAAGCCGGGGGCAGCGCCGCGGTGGCCGTGGCTCCAGGCACAGTCGGAGGTGGCGTCGTAAACAGCATGACCCGATCCGCGAGGTAGGCCCCAAGGGCCACCAGCAGCGCAAGGCTGAGCACCCTGGCCCCTCGCTTGGATCCCTCAGCGGTCATGGTGGCCTCCGCAGCCGTCGATGAGTGCCTGGAAGTGTACCAGTGTCCCGACGCGGGGCATCACAGCACGCGCTCCGACAGTTCAAGCAGCACCGTGTCGTCGCCCATGCCCTCCGGCGCTGGAAAGTCGGCTAAGCGAAGCAGGCGCCGCCGCACAGCCAGATCGACCCAGCCGCCAGGGCGGAGGGTCAGGGAAAGGACGGGTCCGCTGGGAGCGGACACCTCGGCTTCCAGCAGCCCTCCTGCCCCTGGGGTTAGTTCCGCACTGAGGGGCGGCAAGGTGGGCGCATAGCTATTGCCGCCCAAGCGATAGCGCACGAGGCCGCCCGTCCAGCGAAGGGCGCCGGACGCGCTTTCGAGCGCGTTGCCGCGGCCCGATAGGATGAGATCGCGGCCCTGGAGCGTGCCCTCCGGCGCGATCGCGTAGGGGGCAAGGGTGTCTTTGAGGGCGCGGCTATCGAGGGTCAGGCGTTGCACCCTCGCGCGCCAGGCGGTCGGGGAAAGCTCTGCTTCGGCCGCGCCCTGAAGCGCGGGTCCCTGGAGGCTGAGGGTCACCGGAACGCCGTCAAGGCTGGTCGGGAGGCCCACGGCCCAGCGCAGTGTTCCAAGCCCTTGGCCTCGATAGGCAAGCTGGCTCTCCCCGCGAAGTAAGTGGCCCGCGGTGCCGCTAAAGCTTAAGGGACCTTGGCTAGGAAGGGGCAGCCACGTAGCGGGGGCTCGAAGCATCAAGGTGAGGAGGAAGGCGCCGATCACCCAGGGGGCGCCGCGAAGCCAGGGCCTCACCCCTTCCATGGGATTTCTCGCCACGCCTGCCCTTGCCATTCGAAAAAGCGATCGGCTTCCAGGGCCTCCCCTTCGGCCCAGGGTTCGGCGGCATAGCGCAGCTTTGCTGTGGGAAAGGCAGCGGCCAGGGCTTCTCCGAGGGCCTGATCCGTGCCCCAGGGGGTAAGGGAGGCGGGCTCAAGCCCGAGCGCATGCCAGGCGCCGAGGGCTCGGGCGGTGAGGCGAAGGGAGAGGTCTCCGTGCTGCGCAGCCCAACCCGCGCCTCGAGGAGCGGGGGCGAGGGCGCCGCCCAGGGCGTCGCCCAGCCATTCGGAAAGGGCGTCGTTATCGATTCCCTGGAAATAGACTTCGAGGTCTGGCAGTTCGGGCATGGCGGTTCTCTTCAAACGCAGGCCGCACTGTGCGCGCCGCAGGTCACATTTTTATGACGAAAGTCGGGGCAGCAGGCGTTCCCCTAGGGCCTCGTAGACGTCACGCAAGCGCGGGAGGTCCGCGGCGAGGACCCGCTCGTCGATTTTGTGGATCGTCGCATTCACCGGGCCCAGCTCCACCACCTCCATGCCCCGGGGGGCGAGGAATCGTCCGTCCGATGTGCCGCCGCCGGTGGACCGCTCGGGCCCGTAGCCCACAATTTGAACGAGGGCCTGCTCCGTCGCCTCGATCAAGGGGCCGCCATCGGTAAAGAAGGGCGGGCCTGACAGGGTCCAGGTGAGCGTGTAGTCGCAATTCGCCTCCTTGAGGCATGCCTCGACGCGAGCTTGGAGCCCTTCCGGCGTTTGCCCGGGGTTGAAGCGGAAGTTCACCTCGGCGGTCAGGGTGCCGGGGATCACGTTGGTGGCGCCGGTCCCCGCATTCACATTGGAGATTTGAAAGGTGGTGGGGGGGAAGGGGCCGTAGCCGTCATCCCAGCGCTGCGCCACCACGGCGGCGAGGGGCGCCAGGGCCTCGTGAATGGGGTTTCGAGCCTTCTCCGGATAGGCTACGTGGCCCTGTACGCCCCGCACCTCCAGATGGCCACCTAGGGAACCGCGGCGGCCCACGCGAATGACGTCGCCGAGCTTTTCTGCGCTGGAGGGCTCCCCCACCACCACCCACTGGGGCAGCTCGCTCCGGGCCTCGAGCATATCGGCCACGTACCGGGTTCCGAATTGCGCAGGGCCTTCCTCATCGCTGGTGAGGAGAAAGGCCAGCCGGCCCGCCCGGGGATGCTGGCAGAGACGCTCGGCGGCGCAGACCATCGCAGCCAAGCTGCCCTTCATATCCGCGGCGCCCCGGCCCCAGAGCCACTCCCCGTCGAAGTGGCCCTCAAAGGGGGGATGGGTCCAGGCATCCTCTGGCCCCGGCGGCACCACATCGGTGTGGCCCGCGAAGGTCAGGGTTGGGCCTTCCGTGCCCCAGACCGCCCAGAGATTGGAGACCCCCCCTTCGTCCATGCGTTCGCAGTGAAATCCCAGCGCCTCGAGGCGCTCCGCGATCAAGGTGAGGCACCCCCCGTCCTCCGGCGTTACGGAGGGGCGACGGATCAGGGCCTGGGTAAGGGCGAGGGTGGGTTCCATGGCCTAGGCGCCCTGATGAAGCATGGGGTTCAAAGCGATGGCCTGGCGATTGCTCCGGCATTCCACAGCGCCGGTTTCGCTGTGACGAATAAAGAGCATGTCGCTGCCGCCGGCAAGTTCCCGGGCTTTGCAGACCCGAACCACGGCGCCCTCTTCGTCGCGCAGGGTTACCCGGGTGCCGGGGGTGATGTAGAGGCCTGCCTCAATGGTGCAGCGATCCCCTAGGGGAATGCCCGTGCCCGCGTTGGCGCTAATGAGGCACGACTCTCCAAGGGAAATGCGGGTGGTTCCGCCCCCGGACAGGGTGCCTGCAGTGCTGGCGGAGCCGCCTAGGTCCGAGCCCTTGCCGACGACCACGCCCTGGGAAATCCGTCCTTCAATCATCCCGCTGGCCAGGGTGCCGGCGTTGAAGTTGATGAAGCCCTCATGCATGACCGTGGTGCCCTCTCCGAGGTAGGCGCCGAGGCGAATGCGGCTGCCATCGCCAATACGGACGCCCGAAGGCACCACAAAGTCGGTCATGGTCGGAAACTTGTCCACCGCAAAGACCTTCAGGGTGCGGCCCAAAAGCCGCGCGTTCAGCTGCCGTTCTTCCAGCTCTTCCAGGGCAAGGGCCCCTTCGCTGGTCCAGGCCACGGTGGGCAGCGCTTGGAAGATGCCATCGAGATTCAAGCTGTTGGGCAGGGACAGGCGGTGACTCAGGAGGTGAAGCTTGAGGTAGGCCTCGGCGGTCTCCGCGATGGGGCCGTCTTCTCCGAGGCAGGTGAGCAACACCGGGCCCTGGGCTTTCAGCAGCGTGCCTGCGAGGGCCGCCTGGGCCGTTTCTCCAGCCTCGAGCCAGCATTGGCGTAGGCGCTGGAGATCCCGCGGCGACAGCCGATGCACCCCAGCGACGTCCAGCGCTGCGGCCCTCAGGCCAGCTAAGATCCCGGCGCTGGGCGCGAGGAGCGGCTGCGGGTAGAAAACGGCCAGGACGGATCCCTGGGCGTCCTGTTGAGCAAGACCGAGGGCGACGGAAAACATGATGACTCCTAGCGGTGGGGGGGGCGCTGCCCCGGCGTTTGGTCGAAGGCTTCATCCAGGCGTTGGCGGATGGTGTCCTGAAGCCGGGCCAGGGTGGCGGGATCGGTAATCGGCTCCCGGTCTTCTCCGGTGATGTAAAAGACGTCGTCAATACGCTCGCCGAGGGTCGCGATCTTGGCGCCCTGAAGCGAGATGCCTTCTTCCAGGAAGATCAGCCCAAGGCGAGCCAGGAGCCCCGGGCGATCGTTGGCCACCACGCGCAAATCCGTTACCGGCGTGCGCGGATCGTTCTCCACGTAGACCTCCGTGGGGGTCTGAAAAGCCCGGAGGGCACGGGGAATGCGCCGGCGTACCACGTCAGGAAAGGCATTGGGTTTAGCGAGGACTTTTCGAAGGGTTGCTTCTAGGTGGCGCTGGGCGCCCTCGTTGGTGAGGGGGGTGCCCGCGTCCGTCAGTACCATAAAGCTATTGAAGCATTCTGCGCTGCCCGTGGTGTGCACCCGGGCTTCGTGCACGGAAAGGTCCTGCTGATCGAGGATGGCCGCCGTGGCGGCAAACAGGTTGGCCTGGTCATGGGCAAAGATGAAGACCTGGGTTGCGCCTTCGTGGGCGCCGCCGGCCTGAGTGTAGGTGCGCACGCGCACCAGGGGGCCGTCGGCTTCAAGGTTATGGCTAAGCGCCGCCTCGAGCTGCCATACGATGTCTTCGACCTCCAGGCGCAGGAAGTAGTCTTCGTCCGTTTCACTGAAGAAGGCAGCCACCGCCTCCGCCTTGATGCCCCGGGCCGCCAGGGCGTCGAGGGCCGCCTGCCGGGTGCTGGCGATCCAGTCTTCTCGGTCCGGGACTGCCGTGCCATGGGACGCGAGGAGCTGACGGGTTTCCTCAAAGAGCTGGCGCATGAGGGTGGCACGCCAGCTATTCCAGAGGGACGGATTGGTTGCATTGATGTCCGCTACGGTGAGGGCGTAGAGGTAGCGGAGACGCTCTTCCGTCTTCACCTCCTCGGCGAAGGCGGCGAGGACCTCAGGGTCGCTGATGTCCTTGCGTTGAGCCACGTCGGACATCAGCAGGTGCTGGCGCACGAGCCAGCTGATTAGATCCCGGTCCGCGGGCTCAAGGCCATGGCGCTGAGCGAACTGCTCCACGTCCCTGGCACCAAGGGTGGAGTGATCGCCGCCGCGCCCCTTCGCGATGTCGTGGTAGAGCCCAGCGATATAGAGAAGCTCCGGTTTAGGGATTTGGCGCATGCACTCGTGAGCCACGGGGTAGCGCTCCCGGGCGCTCTCGTAGAGAAAGCGCCGGAGGTTCCGCAGGAGCAGCATGGTGTGCGCATCCACCGTATAGATGTGGAAGAGATCATGCTGCATCTGCCCGATAATGCGTCCGAATTCGGGCAGGTAGCGGCCGAGCACGCCGTAGCGCCGCATGCGCGTGAGCTGGGAGACCAGGCGATGGGGGCTTCGAAGTAGGGCCAGGAAGCAGGCGCTGTTCTCGGGGTTTGCCCTGAAGGCATCGTCGATAAGGTCCAGGTTCTGGCGGATCATGCGGATCGTCGAGGCCCGGACGCGATCGATGTCCTCCCGGTTGGCGAGGATGACAAAAAGCTCGAGGAGGGCTTGGGGCCGCGCTTTGAAGACGTCTTCGCGGCGTGCGGCCAGCGTGTGGCCTTGAACCTCAAAGTCCTCGTTGATGATTTCCCGGGGCTCCGCCACGGCCGGGGAAACGATGGCTTCGTCAAAGTGCTGAAGGATGAGGTCGTTCAGCTCCCGGAGCGCGAGCACGTGGACGTAGTAGTCGTGCATGAAGCGCTCAACGGCGAGCTGGCCGCCGCTGTCTTCGTAGCCAAAAAGGGTAGCGAGCTGCCGCTGGTAGTCGAAGCGGAGCTGCTCCTCAGCGCGCTTGGCCAACATGTGTAGGCCCCAGCGCACCTTCCAGAGGAAGTCCCGGCCCTGAAGTAGCGCCAAAAGCTCATCGGCGGTCAGGAAGCCAAGGCTAATTAAGTGCTCAAAATCGTTGGTGCCGTAGTGGTGTCGGGCCACCCAGCCGAGCATTTGGATATCCCGAAGGCCCCCGGGGCCATTTTTGACGTTGGGTTCGAGGTTGTACTCGGTGTTGTCGTAGCGCCGGTGCCGTTCGTTCTGCTCTTGAAGCTTGGCATCAAAGAAAGTGGAGTCTGGCCAAAGCTTCGCTTGGCTTAGCCGTTCCCCCAGCTGGAGGCGCAGCCGCTGGGCGCCCCCCAGGGTGCGCGTTTCCAGCAGGTTGGTCATAACGGAAACGTCTTGCCGGGCCTCCTCCACGCACTCGCTCAGGGTGCGGACGCTGTGTCCGATGGTCGTCCCCAAATCCCAGAGGCTGTGGAGAAAGGCCTCGAGCACGCGTTTCAGTTCGGCGTCCGGGGGTTCGGCAAGGAGGATCAGGATGTCGATATCGCTGAAGGGGTGAAGCTCCCCTCGTCCGTAGCCCCCCACGGCCAGGAGGGCGAGGGGCGGATCGCCCTGATCTCCGGCCCGGGGCCAGGGATGGGTGTTGAAGAGCTCCGTGAGGGCCGAGTCAAAGAGGCTCGCTCGGGCTCGAAGCAGGGCGGACACCTCTGCCCCCTGGCTAAATTGTTGATCGAGTTGCGCCTGGCTGTCCTGGAGCCGGCGTCGGGGGTTGGCGACGGGCGCGGTCACAGCGTCTCTTCGCTCCGGCGGGTGAGGATCTCCGCACCGTCGGCCGTGACCAGGAGCGTGTGCTCCCACTGTGCCGAGGGCTTGTGATCCTTCGTCACCACGGTCCAGCCGTCCTTCAGAAGCTTCACCTCCCGGCGTCCGGCGTTGACCATGGGCTCGATGGTGAAGGTCATGCCTTCCTTCAACACTTCACCGGTTCCAGGGCGGCCGTAGTGAAGGATTTGCGGGGGCTCATGGAAGCCCCGGCCAATGCCGTGGCCGCAATACTCGCGAACCACGGAGAAGCGCTGGGCTTCCGCGTGGCGCTGAATGACGTGACCGATGTCCCCGAGGGTAGCCCCCGGGCGCACGGCTTCGATGCCTAGGTAAAGGCACTCCTGGGCCACCCGGCTGAGCCGCTCCCCAAGGACGCTTCCCGTACCGCCGACAATGAACATCTTTGACGTATCTCCATGCCAGCCATCCTTGATGACGGTGACGTCGATGTTCAGAAGATCGCCCCGCTTCAGCGCCTTACCTTCGGTGGGGATCCCGTGGCACACCACGTGGTTCACCGAGGTACAGACCGAGGCAGGGAAGGGGGTTTGCCCCGGCGCTCCCCGGTAGTTCAGGGGGGCGGGAATGCACCCGAGCTCCTCAACGATGAACCGGTGGCATCGGGCGTTGAGGGCGGCGGTGCTGACCCCGGGAACGACGTAGGGGGTGATCATCTCCAGGACGGAGGCTGCGGCGGCGCCAGCAGCGCGCATGCCGGCAATCTCCTCCGGCGTCTTTAGCGAGTCGGCCATGATTCATGCCTTCGAGCGGTGGCGGCTTTCGCCGCGCAGGGGGTTTGTGCTATAACGCGCGCCGCGGCAGGGCGGCAGCAGCGAAACTCGCCCCAAGCATACCTTGAATCGCCCATCCTTCGCTGCTGGAAGGGGGCAAAAATACGCACACGCTTCGACACACCTAGCTGGGGTGCCCCTTGGGGTCGGCAGGTGGGGGGCGTGGAGGCCTAACCCGGAGAAAAACCGTGACCGACATTAGCATGCGCGATTTGCTGCAGGCGGGGGTGCATTTTGGGCACCAAACCCGTTACTGGAACCCGAAGATGGCGAACTTCATCTTCGGCGCTCGCAACAAGATCCACATCATCAATCTCGAAGAGACGCTCCCGCGCTTCCGTAGCGCGCTGGATGAAGTGCGCCGCATGGGCGCGAAAAAGAACAAGCTGCTCTTCGTGGGCACCAAGCGTGCGGCGGCGAAGATCGTTCGCGAGCAAGCGAGCCGCGTCGGCATGCCCTACGTCGACCAGCGTTGGCTCGGCGGCATGCTGACCAACTACAAAACCATTCGCCAGTCCATCAAGCGCCTTCGGGATCTCGAAACCGAAGCCAGTGATGGCACCTTCGATAAGCTCACCAAGCGGGAAGCCCTCATGCGCACCCGGGAAATGGAGAAGCTTGAGCGCTCCATCGGTGGCATCAAGGACATGGGCGGACTGCCGGACGCGCTCTTCGTGATCGACGTAGAGCACGAGCGCATCGCTATCAGCGAAGCCAACAAGCTGGGTATCCCGGTCATTGGTATCGTAGATACGAACAGCAACCCCGATGGCGTCGATTACGTCATTCCTGGTAACGACGATGCCATTCGGGCCATTCGCCTCTATGTGGCGGCCTTTGCCGATGCGATCTCCGCCGGTAAGCACGCCGCTTCTGGCGATGTGTCGGCCGATGAGTTCGTCGAAGTGGAAGACGACAGCGCTGCAGCGCCGGCCGCCGAGGCCTAAGTCCAGTCCCTTTTAGGGGGCGCGCCTAGCGCGCCCAAATCAGGTCAATTAGCGAGGATAGGCACGTGGCAATTACCGCAGCCATGGTTAAGGAGCTCCGGGAACGGACCGGGCTCGGCATGATGGATTGTAAAAAAGCGCTGGTGGCGTCCGAGGGAGACCTCGAGCTGGCCATCGAGCAGCTGCGCAAGGACGGGGCCCTGAAGGCCGCGAAGAAGGCAGGCCGCACCACCGCAGAGGGCCTGCTCGGGCTCCGCGTCGCCGACGACGGCTCTTCCGCCGTGTTGGTCGAGGTGAACATCGAGACAGATTTCGCTGCGCGGAACGAGCGCTTTATTGCTTGGGTGCAGCGGGTCGCCGATCAGGCCTTTGAAGCGGGCACGGATGACGTCGCTGCGCTGATGGCGGCAGGCCTCGAAAGCGAGCGGGAAGCCCTGGTTCAGGAAATTGGTGAGAACATTAGCGTGCGCCGCATCGCTCGGGTCACCGGTGCCCGGGTTGCGGCATACGTACATGCGGACAACCGCAAGGGCGCCCTCGTAGGCCTCTCGGCAGGGGACGAAGCCCTGGGTAAGGATCTCGCGATGCATGCCGTGGCCTTGAACCCTAAGGTCGCAACGCCGGAAGCTCTCGACCCGGCAGATATCGCCAAGGAGCGGGAAATTTACGAAGCTCAAGCGGCGGAAAGTGGCAAGCCCGCAGAGATCGTCGCCAAGATGGTCGAAGGCCGCGTGAACAAGTACAAGGCCGAGGTCAGCATGACGGAACAGCCTTTTGTTAAGGATGGCAACGTCAAGGTTAAGGACCTTCTAAAGGACGCCGGCGCCACCCTCGAAACGATGATTCGCTTCGAAGTGGGCGAAGGGATTGAAAAGGAAGAAACGGACTTCGCTGCGGAAGTGGCGGCGCAGGTTCGCGGCGAGGCCTAGCCTTGCCTAAGCACAGGGGCCGGGTCGTGTCGAAGCCATCCAGAACGCTGAAGTACCGCCGTATTCTGCTCAAGTTGAGCGGCGAGGCGCTTATGGGGGATCAGAACTTCGGCATCGACCCGAAGGTCCTTGATCGCATGGCCGTGGAAATCGGCCAGCTTATCGGGGTTGGGGTTCAAGTCGGCCTCGTGGTGGGCGGGGGTAACCTGTTCCGAGGCGCCGCCCTGCATGCTGCGGGCCTCGACCGGGTGACCGGCGATCACATGGGCATGCTGGCAACGGTGATGAACTGTCTGGCCATGCGCGATGCCCTGGAGCGGGCCAATATCTCCGCCTCCGTGATGTCTTCCATCCCCATGAGTGGGATCGTGGAGCATTACGATCGGCGCCGGGCCATTCGCTACCTCGATCAGGGCGACGTGGTGCTCTTTGCCGCAGGCACGGGGAACCCCTTCTTCACGACTGATTCCGCGGCTTGCCTCCGCGGCATAGAAATTGACGCGGACGTGGTCATGAAGGCCACGAAGGTCGACGGGGTTTACACCGCCGACCCCGTCCTAGATCCCTCGGCCGAGCTGCTGCCGACCCTAACCTACGATGAAGTCCTTGAGCGGGACCTCGGCGTTATGGACCTCACGGCCATTTGCCTGTGCCGGGACCACGCCATGCCCCTGCGGGTGTTCAATATGGGTAAGGTGGGCGTGCTGCTCAAGCTCATGCTGGGCGAGGAGGACGGCACCCTTATCCAAGGAGAAGCACGGTGATCGACGAGATTAAGGACGATACGGAAACTCGCATGGAAAAAAGCGTGGCGGCCCTGGAAACGGCCTTCGCGCGTATCCGCACCGGGCGGGCCAGCCCAGCGCTTTTAGATGACATCAAAATTGATTATTACGGCACGCCCACGCCTCTGAATCAGGTGGCGAGCGTGACCGTGGAAGAATCCCGAGCGCTTTTGATCTCTCCCTGGGAGAAGAAGCTTGTGCCCCAGATTGAGCGGGCGATCTTAAAGAGCGATCTGGGCCTAACTCCAAACGCTACCGCCGACGTTATTCGCTTGCCCATGCCGCCGCTAACCGAGGAGACGCGGCGCGATCTGGGCAAGCAGGCCCGGGCGGAAGCTGAACATGCGCGGGTCTCCGTGCGCAACGTGCGCCGGGACAGCAACAGCCAGATCAAAGAGCTCCTAAAGGAGAAGATGATCAGCGAGGATGACGCGCGTCGCGCCGAGGAAACGATTCAGAAGATCACCGATCGTTTTATTGCGGAAGTCGACAAGCGCCTTGAAAGCAAGGAAGCTGATCTCCTAGAGATCTAAGGCACGAGGCCTCCCCATGTCTGAAGCGACATCGCCGCAGCTCGAGGACGGTGCCCCTCCGCGTCATGTGGCCATCATCATGGATGGCAATCATCGCTGGGCGCAGAAGCGCCACCTACCCGGGTCCGCAGGTCATCGTGCCGGGGCCCGCGCGGTCCGTCCCGTGGCGCAGCGGGCGGCGGAGCTAGGGGTAGAGGTACTTACCCTCTTTGCTTTTTCCACGGAAAACTGGTTTCGCCCCCGGCGGGAGGTTTCCCTGCTCATGGCGCTCATGCGTCGGGTACTGACGGAAGACGTGGATGAGCTCCATCGTGAGCGGGTGCGGGTCCAGATCATCGGGGATCGAAGCCGCTTCTCCGAAGACCTCCAGAGGCTGATGGCTGATGCGGAGGCGCTGACGGCGCAGAACACGCGCATGACCCTCATGATTGCCGCGAACTACGGCGGACGCTGGGACATCGTGAATGCGGCTCGGGCCCTGGCTCAGGAGGTTGAGGCGGGTCGCCTTCGGGCTCAGGATATCGACGAATCCGCCCTGGATGGTGCCCTAAGCCTTGCAGGCGTGCCGCCCCCCGATCTCTGCATCCGCACAGGCGGCGACCATCGCATATCGAACTTTTTGCTCTGGCAATTCGCCTATACGGAGCTCTTCTTCACCGATCGCTTTTGGCCCGATTTTGACGGGGCGGCCCTTGAGGAAGCCCTCGGCGAGTTTTATTGCCGACAGCGGCGCTTTGGACGCCGCTAGTGCCCCTCGCCCCGAACCGCACCTAAAGCCCTATCCAAGCCCCAATCAAGGTACACTTCCGTATCGCTGGGGAGAGGGCGGGCCATGCTTAAGCAACGTATCCTGACCGCGGTGCCCTTGGCCGTGGCCTTTCTTGCCGCCCTGTTTTATTTACCTGCCCCGGCCTTTGCGGGCCTCATCGCCCTATTGCTGCTTATGGCGGGCTGGGAGTGGGGCGCCCTTGCGGGCCTCCGTCCGGGTTCCCGAATTGCCTTTTTGCTGGTGCTAGCGTTGCTCCTCGGCGCACTTCTCGCGCAGCGTGGGCAACTTGAGCCCTGGCTCTTCCCGCTGTCCCTTGGGCTTTGGATCTTCCTTTCCGTGCTGGTGCTCACCTTTCCCCGCAGCGCCCCCGTGCTTCGGGGCATGGGGCTGCGCCTTGGGCTTGCGGTATTAGTGCTCGCCCCGGCTTATCTCGCGGTGCTGGTGCTTTACAGCGCAGGCCCTTGGTATCTTTTATGGGCGCTGGGCGTCGTGTGGGCCGCGGATATCGGCGCCTACTTTGCGGGACGTCGCTTCGGAAAGCGGAAGCTGGCGCCGGCGGTGAGTCCTGGGAAGAGTTGGGAAGGGGCCCTTGGGGGGCTCGCCTGCGCGCTCCTCGTATCGCTCACCTTTGCCTACGCCCTCGCCGTACCCTGGGGTGCGCCGCTGCTGCTATTCACCGTGCTGGTGGCCGTTCTGTCTATCTTTGGGGATCTATTCGAAAGCGTGCTCAAGCGCACGGCCGGGGTGAAGGATTCGGGAGGGCTCCTGCCCGGGCACGGCGGCGTCCTAGATCGGCTTGATGCGCTGCTGCCTGCCTTGCCCCTAGCCGCCCTTGGCCTCGGGGCTTTGCCCTCCGCGGGCTAGGAAGGGGACCGTCATGAAGCCCGATCGGATCACCATTCTCGGCGCCACCGGTTCCATCGGCGAAAGCACGCTGGCGGTGCTCGCGGAACATCCGGAGCGCTATTCCGTTTATGCCCTCACGGCTCACCGCCAAGCCGACAAGCTGCTGGATCAGTGCCGGCGCTTTCGGCCTCGCTATGCCGTGCTGGTGGACTCGACCGGAGCGTCGACCCTTGCGGCGGCACTGAAGGCGGAGGGTCTTTCCACGGAGCTGCTGGTGGGGGCCGAGGCCCTCGTGGCTGTGGCCGAGGCCCCGGAAGTGGACCAGGTCATGGCAGCCATCGTCGGGGCAGCGGGCCTGCCACCCACCTTAGCGGCGGCAGAGGCAGGAAAGCGTGTGCTCCTGGCCAATAAGGAAGCCCTGGTGGTGGCCGGTCCGCTGTTTATGGAGGCCGTCCGCCGCGGTGGGGGCGCCTTGCTTCCCATTGATAGCGAGCATAACGCGCTGTTCCAGTGCATGCCCCCGGGCTACGTGGCGGGCCAGCCCCCGGCAGGGGTGCGAAAGCTCCTGCTCACGGGATCGGGAGGGCCCTTTCGCCATCGCGATCCGACGACCCTCGGGGCCGTAACCCCGGAGGAGGCCTGCGCCCATCCCAATTGGTCCATGGGACAAAAGATCTCCGTGGATTCCGCAACGATGATGAATAAGGGCCTCGAGTTCATTGAGGCCTGCTTGCTCTTCGCGACGCCACCCAGTGGCATCGAGGTGGTGATCCATCCTGAGTCCGTCATCCACTCCCTGGTGGCCTATGAGGATGGGTCCGTCTTGGCTCAGCTGGGCCCCCCGGATATGCGCACGCCCATTGCCGCGGGCCTGTCCTGGCCAGACCGGATCGACGCTGGCGTATCCCTCCTTGATCTTGTGGCCGTGGGTTCCCTTACCTTTGAGGCTCCGAGCTTTGAACGCTTCCCCTGCCTCGCACTGGCGCTCGCGGCGGCGGAGCGAGGAGGCTTGGCCCCTGCCTGGTTAAACGCGGCAAACGAAGTTGCCGTCGCGGCCTTCCTTGCGCGGCGCATCGGATATCTGGCGATCCCTGCTATCATCGACCGAGTGATGAAGGGGGCAACCCTCGCGCCCGCAGAATCCCTGGACGCCGTGCTTGCCGCGGACCGGGAAGCGCGCAGGGCGGCGGAAGCGCTGCTGCCCATCTACGCGGCCTAGAAGGCCTAAATTTCAAGAGAGCACCGCCGCATGGACCTGCTTCAAACGATCCTTGCCTTGCTGCTGACCCTCGGAATCCTGGTGACGGTGCACGAGGCTGGGCACTTTTTTCTTGCCCGCTATTTTGGCGTGCGCGTGCTGCGCTTCTCCCTGGGCATGGGTCCCGTGCTGTGGCGGCGCCAGGGAGCTGGGGGGACGGAGTTTGCCTTAAGCCTCCTGCCCATCGGGGGCTACGTCAAAATGCTCGAAGGGGACGCCGATGGCATTGCCTCGACGCCTGGGCAGCGTGCTTTCAGTGAAACCCACCCGGCGGCCCGCATCGCCATTGCCCTAGGGGGGCCGGTGGCCAATCTCCTTTTGGCGGTGCTCGTGTATTGGGTTCTATTTGTCTCTGGGGTGACGGGGCTTGTGCCTTACGTGAAGGCCCTGGAGGGCGCCGAGGGCCCGGCTCTGGGCGCCCGGGTGCTGGCCGTCGACGGCCAGGAAACGCCTAACTGGAACGCCGTCAATGAGGCTTTGGTCCGACGCCTCGGGGAATCGGGGCAGATCACCTTTACCTTGGAAGGGGACCGAGGCCCCTGGACCCTAGAGCGGCCCATTGAGCGCTGGCTCGCTGATGCGGAGGCGCCTCAATTTCTCTCCGAGCTTAAGCTTGAGCCTGCCTACCCCGTGGTGCTTGGTCGGATCCTCGAGGGCAGCCCGGCGGAGGCTGCGGGCTTGCGCCCCGGGGACCGTATCACCGCCGTGAACGAGCGGGCTGTCGAGCATTGGCGTGCCTTCGTAGACGCCGTGCAGGCCGCAGGCTCGGAAACGCTCACTCTCAACCTTGATCGGGGCGGTGAGCCTCGTCGCCTAACCGTTCAGCCCCGCCTTCAGGAAGGCAAAGGGTTCCTGGGGGTAGGGCCGGCCTATGCGGTACAGCGCTGGGGTCTTGGGGAAGCGGTGGGGGAGGCCGTCATGGCCACCTGGGATAAGACGACCATGACTCTGGGTCTCGTCAAGAAGATGGTGCAGGGCCTCGTTTCTACAAGAAACTTGAGCGGCCCCATTACCATTGCTAAGGTCGCCGGCGATTCAGCGAAGTCCGGGATAGAGACCTTCCTGGGCTTCCTCGCGCTGCTGAGCGTCAGCCTTGCGGTTTTGAATCTGCTCCCCATACCGGTCCTTGATGGGGGGCACGTGGTGCTCCATGTGCTGGAGTGGGTGCGCGGCGCGCCGCTCCCGGAGCGGGTGCAAGCCCTGGGGGTTCAGGTGGGCTTAATGCTGGTCGTGAGCTTAATGGCCCTGGCCCTGATTAACGATTTTTCCCGACTTTAGAGACGCTTAGTGAAATTTCCTTTTCTCTCCGTCCTGCGCTCGGCGTTCCTTGCGCTGATGCTTGGCCTCGCTCCCCTGGGGGCCTTGGCAGAAGACGCCGGTAGCGCCGCGGCCTTCACCATTGGAGATATCCGGGTGCAGGGGTTGCAGCGGGTTTCCCCGGGGACGGTGTTTGGCCTACTCCCGGTGAACGTCGGGGATCGCTACGACGAATATTTGGCGCGGGAGACCCTTCGCTCCTTGTTCTCCTCGGGGTACTTCAGCGATATCGGCGTCGGGCGTGACGGCAATGTGCTGGTGCTTACCCTCCTGGAGCGCCCGGCCATCGATTCCATTACCCTTGATGGCAACGAGTCCATAGAAACCGATGCGCTGCTCGAAGGGCTTGCGGGCTCGGGGCTCGCCGAAGGGGAAATTTTCCAAAGGGCAACCCTCGAGCGAGTCGAGCTCGAGCTCACGCGGCAGTACGTCTCCCAGGGTCGCTACGGCGCCAGCATCGAGGCGGAGGTGGAGGACCTCCCGCGGAATCGGGTCGCGGTGAAGATCGAAATCGAAGAAGGCTCCGTGGCTAAAGTGCGTCACCTGAATATCGTGGGAAATACGGTCTACACCGACCGGGAGCTCCTCGACAGCTTCGAGATGAAGCTCCCGAGCCTCCTTTCTTTTTATAAGAACGACGATCGCTACTCCCGGGAAAAGCTCTCCGGCGACCTTGAGCGCCTCGAGGCCTATTACAAAGACACGGGCTACGTGAACTTCCGCATTGACTCCACCCAGGTGACCGTCAACCCCGACAAGAGCGAGGTGTACATCACCATCAACGTCGATGAGGGGGATAAGTACACGGTCAGTGACGTGGAACTCGCTGGAGAGCTTAACGATGTTCCCGCGGAGGCGCTCGAGTCTCTGCTCCTGGTGTTTGAAGGGCAAACCTTCTCCCAGGCTCTAGTGACGGCCACGGAAGAACGGCTGACGAGCGCCCTTGGCAATGCCGGCTACACCTTTGCCGAGGCCAATGGCGTCCCCGAAGTTGAGGAAGACGAAGGCACGGTGCGGCTACGCTTTTTTGTGGACGCGGGGCAGCGCGCCTATGTCCGACGGATTAACTTTCGGGGCAACACCCTTACTCGAGACAACGTGCTGCGCCGGGAGATGCGTCAACAGGAGGGAGGCTGGGCCTCCACTTCTCAAATTGACCTCTCCAAGGTGCGCTTGGAGCGCCTGGGTTACTTCAAGAACGTTAACGTCGAAACCCCAGCCGTTCCAGGCACGGAAAACCAGATTGACGTCGAGTTCAGCGTCGAGGAACAGCCCTCCGGGAGCATCTCCGGCACCCTCGGCTACGCCCAACAGGCAGGTCTGATTCTCGGGGCGCAGTACCAGGAGAACAACGTCTTTGGCACCGGGAACTCTACGAGCGTGGGGGTCAACTGGTCCCAGTTTCAACAGTCCGTGAACTTCAATTTCTTCAATCCCTACTTCACCGTCGACGGTATCAGCCGCGGGTTTAATCTGTTCTACCGCGAGACGAATTTTGGCCAGCAAAACATCGCTCGCTTCCTGACCAATGCCTACGGTGTGGGGGTCAACTTTGGTTACCCCATTAGCGAAGTCGAGCGCCTCAATTTTGGGGTGAACATCGACTACACGGATATCACCGCGGGCTTGTTCCCGGCGCAGGAAATCACCAGCTTCATCCAGTCCGAGGGCAGCACCTTCCTGAATTACACAGCGAACCTCACCTGGATCAACTCCCAGCTGAACCGGGGGCTTTTTCCCACCCGAGGCTCTTCCCAGAACCTTTCAGCAGAAGTCGCTCTTCCTGGCAGTGATCTCGCGTTCTTTAAGGTGCGCTACGAGGGTCAGAAGTTCATACCCCTCGGGCCTATCTTCACCCTGCGGGCCCATACTAAATTGGGGTACGGCGGCGCCTTTGGAGGGAGCTCAACGTTGCCCTTCTACGAACACTTTTTCGCTGGTGGCTTCGGCTCCGTTAGGGGCTTTGAGCTGAACTCCCTGGGGCCCCGAGCCACCGAGCCGCCGGATTCGCCCTTCCAGGGTCGCCGGCCCCAGCCCTTCGGGGGGAACGTGCTGATCAGCGGTGGTCTGGAAGTCATCCTGCCCGTGCCCTTCGTGGAGGATGATCGGCAGTTCCGTCCCGTGGCCTTCTTCGACTTCGGCAACGTGTTCAACACAGACTGCCCCCGCACGAGCACCCGCTGCTACGGGCCGTCCCTGGATGACATGCGCTATTCCCTGGGGCTA
>Ga0255764_10000580_pt1 | contig 32143 bp, 25 predicted proteins | sample 071ome_30_FD_179964 | JGI IMG/M metagenome (GOLD analysis project Ga0255764, IMG submission 179964) | Coastal salt marsh microbial communities from the Groves Creek Marsh, Skidaway Island, Georgia - 071406AT metaG (version 2) | ecosystem: Environmental > Aquatic > Marine > Intertidal zone >... | reverse complement strand
GAGAAGAAGAAGAAGAAAAAAAGCCTCAGAAAATAAAATTATAGAAGAGGCACCTGCTGTTGAAGAGGCACCTGCTGCTGAAGAGGCACCTGCTGTTGAAGAGGCACCTGCTGTTGAAGAGGCACCGGCTGCTGAGAAAAATGATGATGATAATGATAATAAAAAATAAATTTTTTTCTCATTCTTGATAACTTATAAAGATAAACGTTGTGTTTATCTTTTTTTTTGTATTAATTTTGCTGATAATCTCAACAATTGAACCAGTATATTCCTAGAAAAAAAGCATTTATTCTTCTTGAGGATGGAACCATTTTTTATGGTAAATCAATTGGCAGTGATGGTACATCTTTTGGTGAACTTTGTTTTAATACTGGAATGACAGGTTATCAGGAGATTTTTACAGACCCTTCATATAATGGACAATTAATGGTAATGGCTAATGCTCATATTGGAAATTATGGAACTAATTTGTCTGAAGTAGAATCAAACTCAGTGAAAATTGCTGGTTTGATATGTAAAAATTTTAGTTTCAGTCATTCTAGATACGGTAATTCTAAGCCTTTACTAGATTTTTTAAAGGAAAGTAATATCGTTGCTATTTCTGATGTTGATACTAGAGCTTTGGTTAGTTATATAAGAGATAATGGTAGCATGAATGCAGTTATTACTACAGAAGATAATAATACTGAGGAGTTAAAAAAGATCTTAAAATCTGTTCCCTCAATGAATGGTTTGGAACTTGCATCAAAAGTATCAACTAAAGAATGTTACTTTTATGGGGATGAAAATTCACAATATAAAGTTGCTGTAATCGATTTAGGTATTAAAACGAATATTTTAAAAAATTTAGCTAAAAGAGATTGTTATATGAAAGTTTTTCCTCATAGTGCATCTTATGAGGAGATGAATGAATGGAATCCTGATGCTTATTTTATTTCAAATGGTCCAGGTGATCCAGAACCACTTGAAAATCCTATAAAAGTTGCTAAAAAAATTATTGATGAAAATAAACCTCTTTTTGGAATTTGTCTTGGTCATCAAGTAATTGCTTTAGCAAATGAAATAAAAACATACAAAATGCATAATGGCCATAGAGGAATAAATCACCCTGTAATTAATTTAAAAACAGGTAAAGGTGAAATAACTTCTCAAAACCATGGATTTGCAATTGATAGACAACAAACTGAAAACAATAAAAATATTGAGATCACACACTTGCATTTGAATGATAATACAATTGCTGGTATAAAACTAAAAGATAAGAGTTGCTTTTCTGTTCAGTTTCATCCAGAGGCTAGTGCTGGTCCTCACGATTCATCATATCTCTTTGATGAATTCATAGAAATGATTAATAAATAATAATGAGTAAAATAAAAAGTATTACCGCTAGACAAATTTTTGATTCTAGGGGTAACCCAACAGTTGAGGTGGATGTAATAACTGAAAATGGATCTTTTGGCAGAGCTGCTGTTCCATCTGGAGCTTCAACTGGCGAACATGAAGCGGTTGAATTGAGAGATGGTGGAAATGATTACATGGGTAAAGGCGTGTCAATGGCGGTTAATAATGTAAACAATGTAATTGAAGATGCTCTTGTTGGAGAATCAGTGCTTAATCAAGAAAAAATTGATAAAGCATTGATTGAATTAGATGGTACAGAAAATAAATCAATTTTAGGTGCAAATGCAATATTAGGTGTTTCCTTGGCTATTGCTCACGCAGCTTCAAACTACAACAATATTCCATTATATAAATATTTAGGTGGAGATAGTGCAAATATTCTACCTGTTCCAATGATGAATATTATTAATGGTGGTTCACATTCTGATGCTCCAATTGCATTCCAGGAATTTATGATTATGCCTGTTGAGGCAGAAAGTTTCACTCATGCCATGAAAATGGGCTCTGAAATTTTTCATCACTTAAAAAAAATACTTCACTCTCGTAAGCTTAGTACTGCTGTTGGTGATGAAGGAGGATTTGCTCCTGCCTTAGACTCAACTGAGGATGCTTTAGATACTATAATTAAAGCGATAGAATCAGCTGGATACAGACCTGGAACAGAAGTCATGATAGCATTAGATTGTGCTTCTTCAGAATTCTATGAAAATGGTATTTATGATTACACAACTTTTGAGGGAAAAAGTGGAAATAAATTTAGCTCAAAAGAACAAGCTGAATATTTATCTAATTTAGTAGAAAAATATCCTATAATTTCAATTGAAGATGGTATGGATGAAAATGACTGGGAAGGATGGAATTATTTATGTAAAATTTGTGGTGATAAAGTGCAATTAGTTGGAGATGATTTATTTGTAACTAATGAAAAAATATTACAAAGAGGAATTGATGAAAAAGCAGCCAATTCTATTTTAATTAAAGTAAACCAAATAGGCACCTTAACTGAAACTATTAATGCTGTAAAATTAGCTCAGTCAAATGGGTTTACAACTGTTATGTCTCATAGATCAGGCGAAACTGAAGATACAACCATTTCAGATTTAGCAGTCGCTCTTGGAACTGGACAAATTAAAACAGGATCAATTTCAAGATCTGATAGAATGGCTAAATACAATCAATTACTAAGAATTGAGGAAGAGCTAGCAGGAAAAGCTACCTATTTAAAGAGAAAAGCTTTTAAATTTTAGTTATTTTTACATTATATAATTTTATAATGAGCGAAAAAGCAAAACTGATTTTTGATGGTAAAGAACATCTTTTTGATGTTGTTAAGGGTTCAGAAAGTGAAAAAGCATTGGATGTTTCATCTTTGAGAAGCGATCTAGATCTTATTACAATTGACCCTGGCTTTAAAAATACTGGCTCATGTAAAAGTGCTATAACTTTTCTTGATGGTGAAAAAGGTATACTTCGTTATAGGGGTTACTCAATTGAAGATCTTGCTAAGAATGCTGATTTTTTACAAGTTGCCTTTCTGCTTATCTATGGGGAATTGCCAACGAATGAGGAATATGTAAAATTTTTAAATGATATAAATGAAAATGCAATTGTTGATGAAGATTTAAGAAAGATCTTAGAAAATTTTCCAAAATCTGCTCACCCAATGGGTATATTATCTTCATTAACTAGTGCCTTAATTGCTTTCAATCCAGAAAAGAAAATGAGTCTGAAGAATATCGAAGACGATAGAGAGTATATGTACAATTCAATTGTTAAATTACTCGCTAAAATTCCTATCCTAGTGGCATGGGTACACAGAAGAAGAAAAGGATTGCCATTGAATTATGGTGATTATACTGCAGGATATGTTGAAAACATTACTAAAATGATGTTTCAAGTCCCAAATCAGGATTATATTGAGAATAAAACAGTAATTAATGCCATGAACAAATTGTTAATTCTTCATGCTGATCATGAGCAGAACTGCTCTACTTCAACTGTTAGAATAGTTGGTTCTTCTGAGGCTAGTTTATTTGCTTCTGTTTCTGCTGGTATTTCGGCATTGTGGGGTAGACTTCATGGTGGAGCAAATCAAGCTGTTTTAGAGATGCTTGAAGCAATAAAAAATGACGGTGGTGATACAAAAAAGTATATGTCAAAAGCTAAAGATAAATCTGATCCATTTAGATTAATGGGCTTTGGTCACAGAGTTTACAAAAATTTTGACCCTAGAGCAAAAATCATTAAAGTTGCAGCACATGAAGTTTTAAAAGATTTAGGAATTGATGATCCTATTTTAGACATAGCAAAGTCACTTGAACAAGAAGCTTTAAATGACCCTTATTTTACACAAAGAAAGCTTTATCCCAATGTAGATTTTTATTCAGGTATAATATACAAAGCCTTAAAAATTCCAAAAGAGATGTTCACTGTAATGTTCGCACTTGGTAGAGTACCTGGTTGGATTGCACATTGGAGAGAAATGAGAATGAATAATGACCCTATTGGTAGACCAAGACAGGTTTATGTTGGTTCAACTCATAGAACATTTAAAACATAATTAATAGATAATTACCTTTTTTATGGTGATTCAAAATTTTATAAGGAAAAAGATAGATGATTTTCTAAAAAACAATTATTCTCTCAATAATGTTAAGTATGATGTTAATGTAACAAAAAAAGAATTTGAGGGTGATTATACAGTTGTGTTATTTCCATTAATTCCTTTATTAAAAAGAAAACCTATTGAAATTTCTGATGAAATAATTGAATTTTTAAAGTCTGATGAAAATATCGTTGAAAAACATAATTTAATCCAAGGTTTTTTAAATATTACTTTAACAAATCAATTTCTTTCTAACTTTTTTATCTCAAGTAAAAATGAAACAAAACAACAGAAAAATCTATTTCTTATTGAGTATTCATCTCCTAATACAAATAAACCTCTACACCTAGGACATATTAGAAATATTTTGTTAGGTGATTCAATTTCAAGGATTTTTAAATATTCTGGTAATGAAGTTCATCAAACGCAAATTATAAATGATAGAGGAATTCATATTTGTAAATCTATGGTTGCCTGGTTAAGATACGGGGATAATTCTTCACCTAAAATTGATTCAATTAAGGGCGATCATTATGTAGGTAAGTATTATGTGAAATATAATCAACAATTTGAAATAGAAGTAAAAGAGCTTATAAAAAAAGGTCTGAGTGAAGATGAAGCAAAAAAAAGCGCTCCTATTTTTATCGAAGCTCAAGAAATGTTATTAAAATGGGAGTCTAGTGATAAAGAAGTTTTAAATCTCTGGAATAAATTAAATTCTTGGGTTTATGAAGGCTTTAACGAAACTTATAAATCACTAAGCGTTGATTTTGATTCATTATACTATGAGAGTCAAACATACCTAACAGGAAAAAAAATTGTTGAGCAAGGATTAGAAAAAAATATTTTTTTTAAGAAAAAAGATGGTTCAATTTGGGTTGATTTATCAGAACAAGGTCTTGATCAAAAAATTTTACTGAGATCCGATGGAACCTCAGTCTATATCACTCAAGATATTGGCACAGCTTTCTTAAGATACAAAGACCATCCAGAGATGCTTGGTATGATTTATACAACAGGAAATGAACAAGATTATCATTTTAATGTTTTATTTGAAATTCTAAAAAAATTAAAGTACCCTTGGGCAAAAAAGTTAAAACATTTAAGTTATGGGATGGTTGATTTACCCTCAGGTAAAATGAAAAGTAGAGAAGGTACTGTAGTTGATGCTGATGATTTAATTAATCAAATGATTAATAAATCAAAAGAAATTTCAGAGTCATTAGGCAAAATTAATGATTTGAGTGATGAAGAAAGAACTAAGCTTTATAGAACTATTGCTCTTGGTGCATTAAAATATCATATTCTTAAAGTTGATCCAAAAAAAAGAATCTTATTTGATCCTTCAGAATCTATTGATTTCAATGGAAATACTGGTCCATTCATACAGTATACTTATGCAAGAATTCAATCACTTTTATCAAAGGGTTATGGTAATTTGAAAAACGATTTATATACTGATTTTAATTTAAAAGAAAGGGAAATTATTATAACCCTTGATCAATTTGAATCAATATTAATTAATGCTTACAATACTTTAAACCCTTCCTTAATAGCAAACTACACCTATGATTTAGTAAAACAGTTTAATTCTTTTTACCAATCATATTCCATTGTTGGTAAACAACAAGTTAATTCTTTCAGATTAGCATTATCAAAAAAGGTTGGAGATCAAATAAAATTATCGATGAGCTTACTAGGTATTGATTGCCCAGAAAGAATGTAAAAAAAAACCACTCAAAATGAGTGGTTTTCTTTATTATGGTTAGTGTTTCAGTGTTTATTTGTCGCTTACTGCTAGGTTATAGATAACTAAACCGAAACCGATTTTGTTAACTGCATCACCTACGTTGTAAACAACTTCCATGTTCCATCCTAAAGCGTCAACGAAGTCATACCATCCGTCAGTACCAATCATATATCCAATTGGATAGATTGCCCAACCTACAAGTACAAACCACTTGAGAGCGTTGAATGCGTCTAGAACAGCACCACCTGCTTTTTGAGCAAGTTGACCTGCACTACCAAACCATAAGATGTAAACAATAACAAAGTATGAAATACCTGAGATTGTTCCCCAAATTACAGCATCACCAAGTCCTGCTTCACCGATATATCCTGTTACAAGCATAATAGTTGACAGTAATATCATGTTCCACATTAAACTTTTTTGTGCTCCCGCTTTTTGTAGTATTAAATAAAATTCAACACACATTAATGGAACTGTTAAAATCCAGTCTACATATCTGAAAAATGTTACTGATTCTCCTGAAACAGAAGCATCTCTCATGTAGTAGTAGTGTACAGCAGCTATAAATGTGATAAGCCCTGACACTAGGATTGAAGTTCTCCATTTAGCACCCCCAGCATCTAATGATAAAAAGAAAAATGCTGATGCAGCCATCATGGCCATAGTACCAATGAAAAACGTAAAACTTACTAAGTCGTTAGGAACGTCCAGTAAGAAAATGTTTAAAAAATTTTCCATAATAATAATTAAAATTGGTTTTTAATGGCCCTAAAATAGTAAAATCTAATTTAATAACTACTTTTATCTCAAAAAAAAAGGGAAAATGTTAAGAATTTCTCAATCATCGGGAGAAAAGTTATTCACATTTATAATAATTTCTGCAATTGCTTATAATTTTATTAATTCAATGTACAGTGAATCAATAGGTTATATTTCAATACTTTCAATCTTATTTTTTGGGATAATTCATGGAGCTAATGACATACATTTAATTTTAAAAAGACAACCAAAAAACTCAGGATACATAAAAGTAACTTTTTATTATGTTTTAGTCATTCTAGCAGCAACTCTTAGTTTTTATAGTTTTTCTGGAATTTCTCTATTATTTTTCGTTCTGTTTAGTTGTTATCATTTTGGAGAGCAGCAATGGACAATAATTAATAAGAGTATTGATAATAAAATTTATTTTTTTAGTTATGGACTTTTCGTTTTCGCACTTCTTTTCTACTTTAATATTGAAGCTGTAATTGATATAATTTCCAAAATTTCAAATCTTGAATTATTGTATGAATATTTTGAATATTTATTCTATTTTTCTTCAATTTTCCTGACTCTGACTACCTTAATTTATTTTAATGAATTAAAAGATCAACTTATTTTTCAGATTTTACTTTTTATTATCATGATTTTTTCATTCAAGTATTTAGATTTGATGGATGCATTTGCCTTTTATTTTGTTATATACCATAGCATTCCATCAATTTTTGAACAAACTGAATATTTGTTTGGAGAAATCTCTTTTAAATCAATTCTAAAATATTTTAAATCAGCCTTATTGTATTGGGTTTTTGCCATTGTTGGCCTCATTATTTATTATTATTTAAACCAAGCAAACGAATTAAGTTTAAATTTATTTTTTTCTTTTTTAGCTGCAATAACTTTTCCACACGTGATTGTTATTTTAAAAATGAAAAAGAATTAAATTAAAGTGATTAAGTATTAAATTTGTAAAATGTTTAGTAACCTTACTGAAAAACTTAACTCTGCACTTCATGTTCTTAAGGGACATGGGAAGATTACCGAGATCAATATTGCTGAAACCTTAAAAGAAGTCAGAAGAGCTCTTTTGGATGCTGACGTAAGTTTCAAAATTGCTAAAGACTTTACCAATAATGTCAAACAAAAAGCATTAGGTCAAAATGTATTAACTGATCTTCATCCAGGTCAATTGATGGTTAAAATAGTAAAAGATGAACTTACTGAGTTAATGGGTGGTGATCAACAAGGTTTAAATTTATCTTCTAAACCAACTATTATTTTATTAGCTGGATTACAAGGTTCTGGGAAAACAACATTCAGTGGTAAACTAGCTAACTATTTAATCAAAAAAAAGAATAAGAACCCGCTCTTGGTTGCTTGTGATGTATACAGGCCTGCAGCAATTGATCAATTAAAAGTTTTAGGTGATACTATTAATGTCTCTGTTTACACTGAAGAAGAAAATAAAAATCCAGTTAGTATTTCTAAAAACGCATTGAAATATGCAAATGAAAATTCACACGATTTAATTATTGTTGATACTGCTGGTAGATTAGCTGTTGATGAGGTATTAATGACTGAAATTAAAAATATAAAGGAACAAATTAATCCTAATGAAATTTTATTTGTAGTTGATTCTATGACAGGTCAAGATGCTGTAAATACTGCAAAAGCATTTAACGACTTATTAAATTTTGATGGTGTTATATTAACAAAGTTAGACGGCGATACTAGAGGAGGTGCAGCATTAACAATCAGGTCAGTAGTTGATAAGCCAATAAAATTTATTGGAACTGGAGAGAAACTTGATGCTCTTGATTTATTTTATCCTGAAAGGATGGCTGACAGAATTCTTGGAATGGGAGATGTAGTATCTTTAGTAGAGAAAGCTCAAGAAGTATATGATGAAAAGAAAGCAAGAGAGATAAGTAAAAAAATTGCTAAAAATAAATTTGGTTTTGACGACTTTTTAAGTCAAATTAATCAAGTAAAAAAAATGGGAAATTTAAAAGATACTATCAGTTTAATCCCTGGCGCTAGTAAATTAAAAGATTTAGATATAGATAACGATTCATTTAAGCACATAGAGGCACTAATTTATTCTATGACACCCTATGAAAGATCGAATCCTAAAATTATCAATCATAGTAGAAAAAAAAGAATTGCTAAAGGAGCAGGTAGAGATGTCCAAGAAATTAATGCCCTAATTAAGCAATTTGACCAGATGTCAAAAATGATGAAAATGGTACAATCAGGTGGAGCTGGAAAATTAATGCAGATGATGAACAATTTAAAAAATTGATATGCAATTATTAGACGGTAAGTTTATATCCAACAAGATAAAAGAAGAAATTAGAGAAGAGGTCGAAGCTCTCAAAAAAAATGGTGAGCGTCCACCTCACTTAGCAGCTATTTTAGTAGGAAATGATGGAGCATCATTAACTTATGTGGGAAGTAAAGTTAGATCCTGTGAAAAAATAGGCTTTGATTCTACACTTATCAAATTAGATGAGGATATTTCTGAAGATATACTTATAGCTAATATTAACAAATTAAACAATGACTCGGATATTGATGGATTTATTGTTCAACTACCACTACCAAAACACATAGATGAAGAAAAAATTTTAAAACTAGTTGATCCAGCCAAAGATGTTGATGGATTTCATCCATATAATTTTGGTAAAATGGCTCAAAATTTAGATTCATTTATACCTGCAACACCCCACGGAATTATCGAGCTAATTAAAAGGTATAATATTGAAACAGAGGGAAAGCATGTCGTTGTCATTGGTAGAAGTAATATTGTTGGAAGACCAATCAGTATTCTACTAAGTAATAAATCTAATCCAGGAAATTCTACTGTTACATTAGTACACAGTAGAACTAAAGATATTTCTTTTTATACGAAAACTGCAGATATTTTAGTTGTTGCACTAGGAATTCCTAATTTTCTTAAATCTGATATGATTAAAAAAGATGCAGTTGTTATTGATGTTGGTATTACAAGAGTTCAAGATCTTACCAAAGAAAAAGGATATAAAATTGTAGGAGATGTAGATTTTGAATCTGTTAAACTTAAATCAAGTTTTATCACTCCGGTACCCGGAGGTGTTGGTCCAATGACCATAGCTATGCTTTTAAAAAATACTTTGAAAGCAAGAAAAAATCAATAATTATTTCTCAAATAGTTGGTTAATATTTTTGAATGTTTTGAATTCCAAAGCATTTCCTGAGGGATCTTTAAAAAACATTGTTTTTTGTTCACCTGCTTGTCCTTCAAATCTAATATATGGTTCTATTATAAATTTTACTTTATTTCTAATTTTTTTTTCGAAATTTTCAAACACATCCCAATCCAGAACAATACCGAAGTGGGGTATTGGAACATTTTTACCATCAACACTATTTTCATTGAGAATGTTTGCTTTTGATGAATCAATATGTAAAACTAATTGGTGTCCAAAAAAATTGAAATCAACCCAATGATCACTGCTTCTACCTTCTTCACATCCTAAAATGTCTCTGTAAAAGTATCTTGTTTCGGTAATTTCTTTAACGGGAATAGCAAGGTGAAATGGATTTAATGATGACATGTTTAAATATTTATAGTTCGAATTTATTAATTATAATTTAAACAGAATATATTTGAATTTTACATAATGAAGAATTTTGAAATTGCCAGCTTGCCTGTGATGGAAACCTTTTTTTCAATTCAAGGAGAAGGTTATCATACTGGTCAGTCATTCTACTTTATAAGACTAGCTGGATGTGACGTTGGATGCCATTGGTGTGATGTTAAGGAAAGTTGGGACCATAATAAACATCAATGTCTTACAATAGATAAAATTGTCAGATTAGTAAATAAAAATTCTTCACAGGTCATTATTACAGGAGGAGAGCCACTAATGTGGGACTTAAAAAAACTAACCGCTGATTTGAAAATAAATAATATTAAAGTTCATTTAGAAACTTCTGGAGCATATGATTTAACTGGCACTTATGATTGGATATGTTTATCACCAAAAAAAAGAAAATTACCAAAAAAAGAAATCTATAAAAAAGCAAATGAGTTAAAAATTATTGCATATAATAAAGATGATTTTAAGTTTGCTTTGCAAGAGGAGAAAAAAGTAAATGATAACTGTAAATTATTTATCCAACCAGAGTGGAGTAAATTTGATGAAATAAAAAAGGATGTTGTTAAGTTCGTTAAAGAAAATCCAAAGTGGAGTGTTTCTTTACAGACACATAAATATCTTGAAATTGACTAATTGTAAATAAGATATTTTTCTCTGATTTTTTTGAATTTTATAATATCATCCTTCCATGTTTCTTTAATTTTTTTGACACTTATTCCATTTTTAATTTGATGTTCTAAATTTTTTGTTCCTGCAAGTCGATGAAAACCAGATCTAAAAAAGTTTTCTTTATCATTAGAATTATTATATGCATAGATTAACCATTCTAAATTAATACTATTTAAAAAATTAGATTTTCTTAAATCAAAACCATAACATGTTTTTCCATTATGTTTTGGGTTTTTTGCACCAATATTTGGTTCAGGGATAAATTTAAAATCCAAATTGTTCCAATTTGGTGAGCCTACAACTTGAAACTGCATGTTAGTTCCTCTTCCAACACTGACTGGAGTTTGCTCAAAAAAGCATAAAGAAGCATAAAGATTTATAGATTTTAAATTAGGTAAGTTTGGTGATGGTTTTATTTTTAATGGTAAAACCATTTCTCTTTTAAAATCAGCCATTGGAATGACTTTTAAATCGGCTTTCTTTATAGTCCAACCTTCATCATTTATCATTCTTGCATATTCACCTATGGTCATCCCATATAGAATTGGAACTGGATGTAACCCTACAAAACTCATTGAGCTAGACTCCATGATCGGCCCGTCAATTATGTTTGCGTTTGGATTTGGCCTATCCAGCACAATTAGTTTTATATCATTCTCTGCACAACTTTCCATAATATAATGGAGAGTTGACAAATAAGTATAGAACCTGACTCCAACGTCTTGTAGATCAAATAACATTATATCTATACCTTTGAGATCTTCCGCACTTGGTTTTTTCTTTTTTCCATACAGAGAAATAATAGGGATACCTGTCCTTTCATCTATACTGTCATTAATTTTTTCACCAGCATCTAAATCTCCTCTGAAACCGTGTTCAGGTCCGAAAATAGCTTTGATACTTAATCCAAGATTTAATAAAGAATCTACTAGATGTGTTTTTTTATCTTTCTTAAAAAAAACTGAACTCTGGTTTGAAACAATTCCTATATTTTTAGTTTCTATGAATTTTATATAATTATTTAAATCATATAATGCTTCAATTTTAGAATTTTGAGAATAACAAAATCCAAATAGATTAAAAATTAAAGTAACTTTAATTATTAAAAAAAATATATTGTTTCTTGAGAGTTGATAAGTTCCTGACATCAAAGATTTTTAAACACAAAAGATATAAAAAAAGCATATCATCACCTATTTTAAAAATTTCAAAATTTTCAGTAGTGATAAGCGTAATTGTTATGCTTATTGCTATATCTACTGGATTTGGTATACAAAATGAAATAAAGAGTAAGTTTTCAAACTTGTTTGGAGATGCTAGTATTTCACAATATGGCTCTGAATTTTTTAATACATCTGAAAATATAGATGATAATAAAATTGAGATTGAAAAAATTAAAAATTTTAATGAATTCTATAGTGTAAACAAAGTAATTTATTCAAATGCAATTATTCCAAATAAAACATCTTTCTCCCCAATAGTATTAAAGGGGGTAGAAAAATCTAATCCGATTTTTTCTGAATTTGGAATTAAATCTGATTCTTTAAAAAATAATCAAGCTTTTATCTCTAAAACTTTAAGAAATTTATTAGGTGTAAATAAGGGTGATAAAATAAAAGTATTTTTTTATCATAGTGATAAAAATCCTATCATACGTTCAATTGAAATTCTTGATGTTTATGAAACAGGAATTAAAGAATTTGATGATAAATTTTTAGTAACAGATATTGAATTTTTAAGAACAGTTAATAAATGGGATCAAAATAGTTTTGGTATTGTTGAAATTCAATATACTTCTTTCAATAATGAAATTTATAACTACATTGATCCTCAATACTCATTGACTATAAATCAAGATAAATTCAGTGAGATTTACAATTGGATTTCTTTATTTGATACCAATATCTATATTGTAATTGTACTTATGATTTTAGTTAGTGGAATAAACATGATTACCGTTTTGTTAATTACTATTTTGGATAAAACCAATTTCATTGGTACTGTAAAAATTCTGGGTGCTAATAATAAAATGGTTAGAAAAATTTTTATAAGAAACGGCATGAGCCTTGTTTTTAATGGTTTGATCATTGGTAATGTTATTGGAGTATTGGTTCTAATTCTTCAAAAGAATTATAAAATTGTCAGTCTTGATGCTTCAACATATTATATAAACTATGTTCCTATTGATTTAAACATATCATATATTTTATTATTAAATATTTTTATCATCTTTTCATGTTTCATTTTTCTACAAATTCCTCTCAGATATATTTCTAAAATTAAACCTAATAGAACCTTGAGAATGAATTAATATAATTTAAGTTTGTACTGTGAATTTCAAAGAAAATATCTTAGAAACAATTGGAAATACTCCTTTAATTAAATTAAATAAAATAACCTCTGAAGTCGATGCACTTGTTTTAGCAAAAGTTGAGTTTTTTAATCCTGGAAGTTCTGTAAAAGATAGGATGGCATTACAAATGGTTGAGGATGCTGAAAGTGATGGAAGATTAGAACCTGGTGGTACTATAGTTGAGGGGACCTCAGGCAATACCGGGATGGGATTAGCTCTTGCTGCTATTGTTAAGGGATATAAATTAATTTGTGTAACAACAGACAAACAGTCTAAAGAAAAAATTGATATTTTAAGAGCAGTTGGAGCTGAAGTTATTATTTGTCCTACAAATGTTGAACCTGATGACCCAAGATCTTATTACTCTGTTGCAAAAAAAATAGGAGATGAAACCCCAAATTCTTGGTATGTTAATCAATATGATAATCTTTCAAATTCAAAGGCACATTATCTTTCAACTGGACCAGAAATTTGGAATCAAACAAATGGAAATATTACACATTTTGTGGTTGGGGTAGGAACTGGTGGAACCATTTCTGGAGTGGGTAAATTTTTAAAGGAAAAAAATCCTAATATTAAAATCTGGGGAATTGACACTTATGGATCTGTATTTAAGAAATATCATGAAACTGGAGTTTTTGATAAAAATGAAATATATCCATACATAACTGAAGGTATTGGAGAGGATATTTTACCAAAAAATGTGGATTTTGACATTATTGATCATTTTGAAAAAGTTACTGATCAAAATGCTGCAACTTACACACGTAGATTAGCCAAAGAGGAAGGTATTTTTGCTGGTAATTCTTGTGGCGCAGCTGTTAGAGGTGTTGTTCAATTGAAAAAATATTTTAAAAAAGATGATGTTGTTGTTGTACTACTACATGATTCTGGAAGTAGGTATGTTGGAAAGTTTTATAATGATGATTGGATGAAAAAAAATGGTTTTAAATTGGATTAAAATCTAAAAACACCGCTAGGAAATTCCTGAATACTTTCAAATCCTCTATCATTGATTGAGCTTACCCCAAAAAGATAGTTATCAATCACAATTCCGTCTAATCTAAAAAAATCAGTTTTCTTAATTTTTCTTTCATATTGCCATACAGGAGAAGTGGTTTCTCTCCAATAAATTTTGTATGCACTAATATTTTCATCAGTAGTTTTATCCCATTTAAATTTAACAGAAGGCTCAACAATACCCCCAATTCTCAAATTCTTTGGAGGTGGGGGAGACCAGCCGAGCAATGCTAAATTAATAGCATTGACTGCAGTTAATTTCATAGCATATTCAAAATTTACTCCTTCAATTACATCGCCATATTTAATACCATTCTCAAATCGAATATCTTGATGTTGTCTGTTGTAATTTTCATGACTCTCCATAATTCTTACACCTGCAAAACCTAAATCATTGAATGGCCGATGATGTCCGCCTCTTCCGAATCTATCTAATCTATAAATTAAAGTTGGATTCATATCAGGCATATATAACTTAGTGCTTGAGTAAATAAACCGTGCAAGTTGTCTTGAATTTCCGTCAACCTCACCGCCATAAAACCTTCTAGCATTTCTTCTATTTCGACTCTCATTTGCAGGTACTGGTTCAGAAAAAATTCTAAAACTCTTATTATCAATTACACCATCTACACCTTCAATGTTTCCAATCATATCATTGTTAAGAATTCCTATGATCTCCCAATTTTTTTCTTTTGCATATTCAGCAAGACCTTTGCCACCGTATAAGCCTTGTTCTTCACCAGACAATCCTGTATATATTATTGAATTATCGAATTTATATTTAGATAAAACTCTTGCTGCTTCAATTGTACCTGCCATACCAGAAGCATTATCATTTGCTCCAGGTGAGTCAGATTCAAAATCATTTGGATCTGAAACTCTACTATCTATATCTCCACTCATAATAACATATCGATTTGGATACTTAGTGCCTTTTTGGATTGCAACAACATTGTTTATCCAAACATCACGAATTAATCTCCTTCCATCGGCTTCAAAATAATTTTTTTGAAAAAAAACTTCTAAGCAACCTCCACATTCATTAGAAATTTTTACAAATTCATCTTTGATCCATCTTCTAGCAGCTCCAATTCCTCTTGTGTTAGATATTGTATCACTTAAAGTATGTCTAGTTCCGAAGTTTGCTAATACATCAATATCATTTTTAATTCGTTCAGAATCAATTTTCTTTATAATCGAATAGATTTCAGATTGATGAATACTCTGCGAATTACAGAATAGCCCAAATAAAAGTATAATCGGAGTAAAATATTTCATATTTAAATTTAGAAACAATATGAATTATTCTCAATAATCATATTAGAAATCTTTCTTTTTAATTCAATAGGCTTAGGATAATTATGATATTTTAAAAACCTCTTAAGTCCCATTAAAAGAAATTTTTGTTCTTCTTTCTCAGCGAGGGAATAAATTAACTCTTTCGATTTTTTTTCTATTAGTTGCACGGCTTCATACAAGTATAGTTGACTCATTGCAATTTGACCTTCCTGATTATTATCTCCTCTTTTAAAGTTTTTTTCTGTTCTAAGAATTGCTGATTCAGCCATATATATTTCAATCATAATATCAGCAATTGAAATCAATACTTCTTGTTCCTTTTCAAGTTCTAAACCAAATTTCTTCATTCCAGCACCTGCGAGCATAAGAAAGATCTTTTTCAGATTCTTGATAATGTTTTTTTCCTCTGAAAATAATTCAGAAAAATCTGGAACATCAAATGAGGGTATTCCAATAAGTTCTTCTGCTACTTTTTCAGCTTCAGTTATGAAATCAACATGTCCTTTTAATGCTTTTTTGATTAGCATTCCTATTGAAACAAGTCTATTAATTTCGTTAGTACCCTCATAAATTCTAGCTATTCTTGAATCCCTCCAAGCTGATTCAATTGGTGTTTCAGTTGAATAACCCATTCCACCATAGATTTGAATTGCTTCATCAGCTATATTTTGGGCATCATCCGATAATGCGACCTTAAGCATTGAGCATTCAATTACATATTCTTCAACTCCTTTTAGCTCTGCTTCTTGATGATTTTTTCCTTCAGATTCTAAAATACTTATTCTATCCTCAATGTCTTTAGCTGCTCTGTAAGTAGCAGATTCTCCTGCATATAAATCTGTTGCCATCATTGCAAGTTTTTGACTAACAGCTCCAAATTCACTAATTTTTTTATTAAACTGAACTCTTTCATTCGAGTAATTTGTTGCAGCATTGATGATTCTTCTTTCCGCATCAATACAAGCTACAGCAAGTTTAATTCTTCCGATGTTAAGTGCATTCATTGCTATTTTGAATCCATTTTCTCTTTCAGAAAGCATATTTTCAATTGGAACTTTTGTTTCGTTAAAAAATACTTGTCTTGTAGAAGACGAATGAAGACCTAGTTTACTTTCTTCATTTCCTAATGTAATTCCGTTTTCCGGATCGTTTGGAACAATAAAAGCAGTTAGATTTTTATCATCTTCTATTTTGGCAAAAACCGTAAAAATATCAGCAAAACCAGCATTTGAAATCCATATTTTTTGACCTGTTATAAGGTAGTGTTTTTTATCATCAGAAAGAACAGCTTTAGTTTTTCCACTATTAGCATCAGATCCTGCTCCTGGTTCTGTTAGACAATATGCTCCAAAAAATTCACCAGTGGCTAATTTTGGAATATATTTTTGTTTTTGAGATTCATTTCCATACAGAAGAATTGGCATTGTTCCAATTCCAGTATGAGCGCCAAATGCGGTTGAGGTTGATCCTGAACTCCCAGAAATATAATCACATACAAGCATTGTAGAGGTAAATGGCATTCCAAGACCACCGTATTTTTCAGGCACACCAACTCCTAAAAAACCTAAATCACCAGCTTTTTTCATTACGTCAACTGTTAACTGATAATTCTTTTTCTCAAATTCATCCTTTTTAGACCAAATTTCTTTATCAGCAAATTCTTTAACAGCATCGCGCATCATTTTTTGTTCTTCAGAAAAATCTTCAGTTGTAAAAATATTTTCACATTTTGTTTCCTTGACAATAAACTCACCTCCTCTGGTTATTTCTTTAGTATTATTCATTTTATAAAATTTCAAAAATTCCTGCGGCTCCTTGGCCAGTACCAACACACATGGTTACCATCCCGTATTTAAGATTTCTTTTTTGCATTTCATCTATCAATTGAATACTTAGTTTCGCTCCAGTACATCCAAGAGGATGCCCTAAAGCTATAGCTCCTCCGTTAACATTAACTATATCATTGTTAATATTCAATTCATTCAATACGGCTAATGACTGTGATGCAAATGCTTCATTTAGCTCTATCAATTCAATATCTTTTAGTTTGAGATTTGATTTTTCAAGAACTTTTGGAATTGCTTTTATTGGACCAACACCCATTATCTTTGGTGGAAGTCCTGCTACACTGTAGTTAACAAACCTCGCAACTGGATCAATATTTAGTTTTTTAAGGTAATTTTCGCTGACGATTATTAAAAATGCAGCACCGTCACTCATCTGAGAAGAATTTCCAGCTGTAACACTTCCGTTATTAGCAAATACAGGTCTCAACTTGTTTAGTGCTTCTATTGAAGTGTCTTTTCTTGGACCTTCATCGACATTACAATTGAAACTTCTTGTTTGTTTTTTGTTATTATTATCTAAATAAATCTCATCTATTTTAATTGGAACAATTTGATTTTTAAATCTATCTTCTTCAACAGCTTTGAGTGCTTTCTGGTGTGAATTAAATGCAAAAATATCTTGATCTTCTCTTTTGATATTGTAATCTTTAGCGACTTGTTCAGCAGTCAATCCCATACCCCAATAGTAGTCTTCATTTCCTTTAGAAACTATATTATAGCCTGGAACTGGTTTGTATCCACCCATAGGAATAAAACTCATACTTTCTACACCACCTGCTATAATACAGTCAGCCATTCCAGATTTAATTTTTGCAGCTGCAATTGCAATTGTTTCTAGTCCTGATGCACAATATCGATTCACGGTAACACCTGGTACATCATCGATTTTTAGTCCCATGAGGGAGATAAGTCTACCAACATTTAATCCTTGCTCAGCTTCAGGCATAGCATTACCTACTATAACATCATCAATAGTACTCTTATCAAAACCATCGATTTGGTTAATCATAAATTCAATTGTTTCAGCTGCTAATTCATCAGGTCTTTTAAATCTGAAAAAACCTCTTGGAGCTTTTCCTACTGCTGTTCTGTATCCTTTAATTATATAAGCATCGTTCATACTAGTTTCTTAAGGGTTTACCGTTTTTTAACATATATTGTATTCTTTCAAGTGTTTTTCTTTCTCCACAAAGAGATAAAAAAGCCTCTCTTTCTAATTCAAGCAAGTATTGTTCGGAAACAAAACTTTGTTGAGAAAGATTACCTCCAGAAATAACATTAGCAATTTTTTTTGCAATGTTTTTATCATGATCTGAAATATATCCACCTGCTAACATTGAATCAGCACCGACATAAAACATTCCTAAAGCTTGTTGACCTAAAACCTTTATATCAGTTCTCTCTATTGGTTTTGTATATCCAGCTTCATGTATATTAAGAGCAGTCTGTTTAGCAAAATTTATCTGATTTTTTTTATTTAAAATAACTTGGTCTTTGTCTTTTTTGAAGTAATTTAAATCAAATCCTTCATATCCGGATGTTGAAACTTTACCCATCCCAATATTGAGAAAATACTCTTGCAATAAATTCACTTCAACATCATTTTTTCTAAATTGATCTGAAGCTCTTAAAGTCATTTCTTTTGTACCTCCTCCGCCAGGTATTAATCCAACTCCAACTTCAACTAAACCAACATACGTTTCTGCATGAGCGATAACTCGATCACAATGAAGACATAGTTCACATGCTCCACCAAAAGTATATCCATGTGGTGCAGCTACAACCGGGATAGAAGAATACCTCATTCTCATCATAGTATCTTGGAATAATTTCATCGCATAATGTAATTCATCATACTCTTGTTCAACTGCCATTAAAAAGATCATACTAATATCTGCTCCTGCCGAAAAATGTTGTCCTTCATTACCAATTACAACCCCATTATATTTTTCTTCAGCTAAATCAATTCCTTTATTCAAACCCTGTAAAATATTTTGATTTATTGAATTCATTTTAGATTTAAATTCAATATTAATTATACCATCACCTAAGTCATTAATACTGCATTCTTCATTTGACCAAATACTTTTTTCCGAAGGTAAATTCTTGAGGTATATATAACTTTCTTGACCTGGTTTCTGTACGTATTTTTTAGTTGATTTATCATAATAGGTAATAAATCCTCTTTCATTTTTGTAAAATGAATCATTTCCATTAATTATCATGTCTTCAATCCAATCGGCCAAATCTAATCCAGCAGATTTCATTAATTCAACACCTTTTGAAATCCCAACATAATCCCATATTTCAAATGGTCCATCACTCCATCCAAATCCTGTTTTAACAGCATCATCAATTTGATAAATATGATCAGCTATCTCCGGAATTCTATGTTGTATGTATGAGAACATTTTAGAAAAATTAGATCTATAAAAATTAGATGCTTTATCATCTCCAGATATTAAAACTGAGTATTTATCTATTTTATTTTTAGATTTTTTTGCTTTTTCGAGTGTTTCAAACTTAACTTTCTCTTGGTCTTTATATTCAAGTGTTTTTAGATCTATAGATAATATCTTAGATTTTCCGTCATCACCTGTAATTTTCTTATAAAATCCTTTTTTTGTCTTACTGCCTAAAAGATTTTTTGAAATCATGTTATTAACAAAGTCAGGTAATTTGAAAATTTCTCTATTTTCATCCTTTTTACAATTATCATAAATTCCCTGGGCAACATGAACCATTGTGTCTAATCCTACAACATCAGCTGTTCTAAAAGTTGCTGATTTTGGTCTACCTATCACAGGTCCAGTTAACTTGTCAATTTCCTCAATTGAATAATTTCCTTTATCCACTTCATGTAAAATACTTTGTATTCCAAAAACTCCAATTCGATTTCCTATGAAAGCTGGTGTGTCTTTGGCTAATACGGATGTTTTACCAAGAAACTTCTCGCCATAATTCATCAAGAATTCAGTAATTTCTTCATTACAATTTGGACCAGGTACAACTTCAAACAGATTTAAATATCTCGGTGGATTAAAAAAATGAGTTACTGCAAAATGTTTTTGAAAATCATCGGATCTTCCCTCATTCATCATTTTTATTGGGATTCCAGAGGTATTTGAACTAACAATCGTACCTTCTCTTCTAAACTTATCAACTTTTTCAAAAATTAACTTTTTTATTTCAAGTCTTTCAACAACAACTTCAATTATCCAGTCATAGTCTTTTATCTTGGCGAAATCATCATCAAAATTTCCTAATGTAACTCTATTAGTAAACTTCTTAGAAAAAATTGGTGATGGTTTGGATTTTATACACCTATTAAACATTTCGGTAACAATTCTGTTTTTTACAATATTGTCACTGAGAGTTAAACCCTGTTTAATTTCTTTATCATTAAGTTCCTTAGGAGCAATATCTAGTAATAACACTTCTACACCAATATTGGCAAAGTGACATGCAATTCCAGATCCCATAATTCCAGAACCAAGCACAGCAACTTTTGATATATTTCTGTTCATTAAAATATTTTTTTATTCTTAATTAATTTATTAATTCGATCTATTACATGGTAAAAGTTCTTCACAGAGTTTTCTCCAACTTCATTTGTTATAGACTTATTAAACTTCATTACTAGTTCCTTAGCATAGTTTCTAAACTCTATACCCCTTTCTGTTAATTTAATTAAAATACCTCTACCATCTTCGGGGTTTGGAATTCTTTGAATTAACTTTTCATCCTCCATAAACCTTAAAGTCCTAGACAAACTAGTTGATTCCATCCCCATTTTTGGACCAAGAGAGGTTGATGGAGTATTTTCTTTTGGGTTTAAGCTTAATAAAGCAAATCCAACTGTCATTGAACCTCCAAACTTTTCAGCCTCTTCATTATACATCTTTGAAATTAGTAGCCATGTATATCTAATTTCTTGCTCAATTGTTCTTTTGGACATGCATTAAATGTACAAAAATATACTATGCATGCATAATAAATAAACAAAATTTTTAAGTTAACCAGTTATATGCATTGTAAAATGCATAAACCCATGGTGAAATTTGATTACTCTTCTGATCTTCAGGATAATAACCCCAGTTAAAAGGATAAGTTGATCTCTCTAGGTGAGGCATCATTGCAACGTGTCTACCATCTTTACTTGATACTATAGCAGCATCAAAACTTGATCCATTGGGGTTGGCTGGATATGAGCTTTTGTGGTACTTTCCAACAATGTTATAATCATTCTCTTTTTTATCAAAAACAAATTTTCCTTCACCGTGTGCAGCCCATATTCCTAAAGTTGTATTTTCAAAATTATCAAACATGATACTGTTATTTTTTTGAATTGTGACAGCTGTGAATTGGCATTCAAATTTTTTAGAATCATTGTGATGCATTTTAGGGTGAGTTTTAAGTTCAGGATATATTAAGCCCAACTCCATAAAAAGCTGACATCCATTGCAAACACCAAGAGATAAAGTGTCAGTCCTTGAGAAAAACTTTTTTAAACTATTTCTAGCATTTTCATTATAAATGAATGATCCTGCCCATCCTTTTGCAGACCCTAATACATCAGAATTAGAAAATCCTCCAACTGCAACTAAAAATTTAATATCATCTAAATTTTCTTTACCACTCATTAAATCGGTCATGTGAATATCAACAACATCAAAACCAGCTTTATCCATGATATATGCCATTTCCCTTTCTGAATTACTGCCCTTTTCTCTAATAACACCAGCCTTTATTCTATTCTTGATATTAGGATTGAAATTTCCATCAAACCAATTTGGGAAATTAAATTCTAGCTTATTTTTAGTCAAAGAATTAAATCTTTCAAGTGCTTTGATTTCTGAAGATTGAATTGAATCTAGCATGTAGGATTTTTCAAACCACTTTTTTCTATAGTAATCTATTTTGAAATCATATTTTTTATTACCATAATTTATTTCAATAGTATTAGACCTTTTAACTTTTCCTAGTTTTTCAAAATTAATTCCTTTTGAAGATAATATTTGTTCGATTTCTTCATTTGCATGAATTATAATACCATGATTTTCACTAAACAAATTTTTCAAAATGTCTTGATTAATTAAATTAATTTCAAAGCCATAATTATCAGATGCTAAGCACATTTCAATTAGTGTCACAATTAACCCTCCAGAACTAATATCATGACCTGAGAATATGGTATTTGATTTAATACATTTTTGAATTGTATCAAAAGCCTTTTTAAAGTATTTTGAATCTTTAATGTCTGGAGCAGTTGCACCAATCTTATTTTGTGATTGATAAAGAGCCGAACCACCAAGCTTCAAACTATCAGAAGAAAAATCAATCTTATATATATAGCCAGAATCATTGTAAATAAATGGTTGAATAATTTTATCGATATCTTCTGTATGTCCAACTGCAGAAATAATTACCGTTCCGGGTGATAAAACTTCCTTGTCCTTATATTTTTGTTTCATTGACATTGAATCTTTTCCAGTGGGAATATTGATACCTAGATTAATTGAAAAATCGGCGCAAGCTTCAACGGCTTGATATAATCTGTGATTTTCTGAATCATTATTTGCTGGCCACATCCAATTAGCTGATAATGAAACAGATTTTAAAGCATCTTTTAAAGGAACAAATACAATATTAGTTAGTGCTTCAGCAATTGAGCTTCTTGAACCGATTGACGAATCAATTAAGCTTATTATTGGAGAATGTCCTATTGATGTAGCTACTCCATTTTTACCTTTATAATCTAAGCTCATTACACCACAATTATTTAATGGTACCTGAAATGGTCCTGTACATTGTTGTAATGCAACTCTTCCTGTTACACATCTATCAACTTTATTAGTCAGCCAATCCTTACATGCAACAGATTCTAGAGATAAAACATCTTCTAGATAATCATAAATTTTATTGGATTCTAATTTTGGTTCTGAATAGGAAAATTTTGAAATGGTATCTTTAAGTATTGTTTTTGGCGAATTTCCAAAAAAATCAGCCAGTTCTAAATCAATTGCAGTTTCATTTTTAGAATTGGATCTGACCAAAAACCTTCCATTGTCAATTACTTTACCAACTTTATAAATAGGAGCACGTTCTCTATCACAAATTTCTTTTAATTTATTAAAGTCTTTTTCTGAAATAACTAGACCCATTCTTTCTTGAGATTCATTTCCTATTATTTCTTTTGAAGAAAGTGTTATATCGCCAATTGGTAAATCATCAATATTTAATACTCCGCCAACATCTTCAACAAGTTCAGAAATACAATTTAAATGCCCTCCTGCACCATGGTCATGAATCGATTTTATAAAATTATTTTCAGATTCAACAATAGATCTTATAACATTGGCAACTCTTTTTTGCATTTCAGGATTTGACCTTTGTACAGCATTTAACTCAATACCAGATGAATACTTTCCGGTTTCAGTTGATGATACAGCAGCACCTCCCATACCAATCCTGTAGTTATCACCACCTAAAACTATTATTAAATCACCATTTTCAATCTTTTTCTTTTTTGAATGTTCTAATTTTCCGTACCCAACACCTCCAGCTAACATTATAACCTTATCAAACCCAATCAGTTTATTACCTTCTTTATGCTCAAAAGTTAGTAATGAACCCGATATTAATGGCTGGCCGAATTTATTACCGAAATCAGAAGCACCATTAGAGGCTTTAATTAATATATCAATTGGTTTTTGGTAAAGCCATTTTCTTTCATTGAAACCAAACTTTGAATTTTCAAATCTTGGATATGGGGTCATATATACGGCAGTCCCAGCTAAAGGAATTGATCCTTGTCCACCAGCTAATCTATCTCTAATTTCTCCTCCAGAACCAGTTGCAGCCCCACTAAAAGGTTCAACAGTTGTTGGAAAATTATGTGTTTCTGCCTTGATTGATATAACTGATTCAAAACTAGAGTTCTGATAAATAGATGGTTTTTCAGAATATTTAGGCGAGAATTGTTCAACTTTTGGTCCTTTTATGAAGGCAACGTTATCTTTGTAAGCAGATACTACAGAGTTATTATTAAGTTTTGTAGTTTTTTTTATCATTTGAAATAGAGAATCTTCTTTTTCAATATCATTAATAATGAACGTTCCATTGAATATTTTATGGCGACAGTGTTCAGAGTTAACTTGTGAAAATCCAAAAACTTCTGAATCAGTTAATTTTCTATTTATTTTTCTAGATAAATCTTCTAAGTACTTAACTTCTTCATCACTTAATGCAAGCCCTTCAGTTTTGTTATATTCTTCAATATTTGTTATTTCAATTGATTTTTCAGGTTGTATTTCAATTGAGAAAATATTTTGATCTAATTTTTGATACAATTCATTTGTCATTATATCATATAAATATTCATCATCATAAGAAAAAAATTCTTCAATTCTTTTAATACCATTGATATCCATATTTTGGGTTATTTCAACAGCATTAGTGCTCCATGGAGTAATCATATTGGCTCTTGGACCAATATATTTTGATTTAATGATTTTAGCATGTATATAGCTAGAATTTGAAAAAAGCCATTCTAATTTTTTTATTATTTCAGAGGACAATATTCCTTCGGATTCGACAGCAAAAACATGGTTATTGTCCTTTGTAAAAAAAGAGATCATTTATGTTTCAAAAATAGATTAAATTATCCACTTAAATTTCAAGTATTATATACTTATTTGTTAAAATTTATTAACAAACTCTCTCTAATTTTGCAATGTAAAATCCATCAAAGCCAGATTTGTGTGGACTAATATTTTGTTCAGAAATTAAATTAAAATTTTTTCCTTTTTCTGAATTCAAAAATTCTTCAATTTGAAAATTGTTTTCACTTGGAAATATAGAACATGTTACATAAATTAAAAATCCACCCATTTTAACAAGTTTACTATGATTTTTAAGAATTTCTTTTTGATCTTCTAAAATACTATTAAACTTAATTTTATCAATTTTCCATTTTGAATCTGGATTTCTTTTCATAACACCAAAACCTGAGCATGGAGCATCAATTAAAACTCTATCAAACTTTTCCTTGTTCCTTTTTAAGAATTTCTTGTCAATAATTTTAGTTGTTATGTTGTGAATACCATTTCTTCGAGCTCTTCTTTTTAATTCATCCAGCTTATGCTGATATATATCAGTTGCTATTACATTTCCTTTATTATTTAATATTGATGCAATGTGTAATGTTTTGCCTCCGGCTCCAGCACAAGTGTCAATTATCTTAAGTTTTGGATTTAAATCTAAGCTGTATGCAACTAACTGAGATGAAAAATCTTGTATTTCAAACATCCCATTTTTAAATTCTTTAGTTCTAAATAAATTGACTCTTTTTGTAACGATTAGACCATCTTTATATTCACCAACTTCTTGAGTTGCTATATTAATTTTTTCAAAATCTTTTTTCAGCTTGGCTTTTGAAGTTTTAATTGTGTTAACTCTAATGCATAATTCGGCAGGATTGTTCAAAGCTTTTATCTCAATTCCCCATTTTTCTTCTCCTATTTCTTTAACACCTAGCTCATCAATCCAGTCAGGAATACTCTCTTTGTATATTCGTTGTGAAATAATTTTATTATAAATACTATTAATTTTACTATCAAATTTTATAATATTTTCATTATCAGAATTTCCTAATTTGTTAATGTAAATGTATACTGAAATTAACTTCCATATATTTTTATCATTATAATCAAAGTTTACGTCAATAAGCTTGTTGTAAAGTCTTAAATATCTTATGATTGAGTAAATAAATTCAGCTATAAAACCTCGGTCACGTGATCCCCAGCTTTTATTTTTTTTAAAAGTTAATTCAATTGCTTTGTGAGCGTATAATTTATCAATTAAGATCAGTTTAAGGCATTGAAATGATCCCTCAATTAGATTGTTATGAAGTTTCACAATTTTTTGTGATAAAATTAGTCATTATTTTTTCCTCTAATTTTATCAATCATAGATCTTCTAAATTGTTCTTCGATTCTAGGTAATTTAAGTACTTTTTTGACAGGCATTATTTGTGCGAGCTCTTTCATTAAATTTTCTTTAATAACCAATTCTTCTTTTTGAATTTGAAAAAGTTCGTCAAATAATTTATTGCTTTCAGAAATAGTTGCAGAATCATTTTCATAAAGTTCTTTTCGAATCCTTCTGCATTTTCTTTGAGAATCAAGTATTTGTTTTTGAGTGTTCATGTATATAGTCCAAAACTCTTCTTCATTCTCAGCACTTAAATCTAATTTTTCAAGAACAAATAACTTTTGGACTGCATGATATTTTTCTCTAGAGAATTTCTTTTCCTCTTTTTGAAAACCATAAACTTGATCCGTAGAAAAGATGGATACAAGAACAAATAATAATACTGTAATTTTTTTCATTTTGTTAATCTAAAATTAATAAATCATCTTCATAAGAAATAGTATTTACAAAATAATTGTAACTATTATCTTGATCTAAAAGATTTTCTGTTTTGATATTATCAAAATCTATCAAATCTATCAACTCAGAATCATTTAAAGAGTATAATTCTACTTCGTAATCAATTTCAAAATCGTTAGTATTAGGTAATAAATTGAAAATAAAAAAACCAAAAATAATTGATGCAGCTACAGGCATAATCATTTTGTTTAAATTAATTAATATCCTATTAGATTTAATTTTCTTAGTGTTTATTTGAAATTCTTCAAAGTAATTAGATGGAACTGTAAAAGGATTTCCTGTCCTTTTTAGTAAAAGGTTTTTATTAAAATCTTTGAAGTAACCTTTGGGTACTTTAAAATGCTCTTTATTATTTAATTTATCCATCTAATCTATTGACAATGTTTTTATTAAAAGGTTTGATTTAGTTTTAATTCATCTATTATTTTTTTCTTTGCTATATGGTAAGAGGCCTTTAATGCGCCAACTGTTACACCCAGGATTTCTGAAATCTCAGTAAACTTTAGATCCTCATAATATTTCATTTGAAAAATTAATTTTTGCTTTTCAGGAAGTTTAGCCATAATTGATTGAAGCTTGAATGCTGTCTCATCTCCATCAAAATAAGGATCTTCTTTTAGGTTATTCACCATGGTATTCATCATAATTTCAGATGAAAAAAAATATTTTTTTTCCTTCAATTTCAAAAAATTAATTGACTCATTATACGCTATTCTATACATCCATGTACTAAGTTTTGAATCTCCTTTGAACTTATTAATTCCTTTGTAAACTTTTATAAATACATTTTGAAGAACATCATCAGTATCGTCATGATTTAATACAATCCTTCTAATCTGATAATAAAGTTTTTCTTTATATAAATTAACTAGAGTTTCAAATGCTAAATCTTTTTTAGCTGAATCTTTTAAATCTTTAATTAATCTTTCTTCCTTATTCAAAGAATATTTTAATAGTTTGACTAAAGCTAAGTTATAAAGTTTAACTTATTGATTGAAGTTTTATTAGGTTTGAATACATACCGTTAAGATTTAGTAATTCACTATGGCTTCCACTTTCAATAATTTCCCCATCGTCAAGAACTAAAATTTTGTCTGCATTTTTTATGGTTGAAAGTCTGTGTGCAATAACAATAGATGTTTTTTCCTTCATAATTTTATCTAGTGCATCTTGAACCAATTTTTCAGATTTTGAATCTAAAGCAGATGTTGCTTCATCTAGTATTAGAATAGGGCATTTACTAGCAATTGCTCTAGCAATTGCAATTCTTTGTTTTTGACCTCCTGAAAGGTTTACACCATTATCACCTACACTATATTCAAACCCTTCATTATTTTCATGTATGAAGTCGAAAGCATTGGCAGCGATTGAAGATTCTTCTAATACTGTATTATCACTATCTAATTTGTCTAGTAAAATATTTTCTTTTATTGACGTATTAAATAGTATTGATTCTTGAGACACAATTGATATTAATTTTCTAATGTCTTTAATTGATAAGTTATTTATATTTTTTCCATCAATTAAAATTTCGCCTTCGCCGTAAGAATAGAACTTAGGAATTAAATTTACAAGTGTAGATTTTCCGCTTCCAGATAGACCTACTATTGCCACTACTTCACCTTTTTTTACTTCGAATGATAAGTTTTTAAGAACCTTGTTTTTTTTATAACTAAATGAAACTTTTTTAAACTCAATTTTGTCTGTAAATTCATTAATTTCTTCTTTGTCAATATCATTTTTAAATTCACTATCTAAGTCAATAATTTCAAATACTCTCTCAGCAGCGGCATTCCCTTTTTTAAGAGAATAAAATGCTTTACTTATTGATTTCGCTGGAGTTAAAACACCATAAGCTAGTCCCATGTATGTAATGAATGCCGCTGGTTTTAATTCCATATCAATCAAAACTAATTTTCCACCGTACCATAACAAAACACCAATAACTAGTATACCTAAAAATTCACTAAGTGGTGATGCAATATTTTGTCTGTTAACTAACTTGTTTGAAAATCTTAAAAATTTTGAATTACTGGTTCTGAATTTTGATTTAAAAAAATTTTCTGATAGAAATGTCTTGATAACTTTAATACCATTGATAACTTCTTCAGTAATAGACATTAGCTCAGCTTGTTCCTTTTGGACAATTAATGATTTTTTCTTTAAACTTTTTCCAATAAAAGAAATAACTAGTCCAGAGATTGGTATAAAAAATAATACAAATAATGTTAATTTGAAACTAATTATAAACATTGTTCCCAGAGTAAAAACAATTGTTAGTGGATCTCTTATAAAGATTTCAACAATTGATAGATAGGAGGTTTGAACTTCCAAAACATCAGATGACATTCTAGCAATTAAATCTCCTTTTTTATTCTCTGAAAAATATTTTAATGGAAGAACTACAATCTTGTCAAAGACTTTTTCTTTAATGTCCTTTATTACTGAGTTTCTAATCAATGTTGAAAAAAATAATGAGAAGTAATTCGTTAGGTTTTTTAGAAAGAATAAAATAATTACCGTTCCAACTACAAATAAAATAGCATTCTCGGTGTCGTTGCCAGAAAAACTACTTACTTGAAAATTGAGCCAATCTTCAAGAAATGTTCCAATCGAATCATAATTTTCATAATTAGGTTTAAAATTAATTTTTGGTGAACCATTGAAAAGAACCTCTAACATCGGCATAAGAGATAGAAATGCAAGAGCGCTAAAGAAAGCATAGAGTATACTGAATATGATGTTCAGAATTAACTCTTTTTTGTAAACTAGGATGTTATGGAAAACTCTCTTAAAATACATTTATTTAGTAAAATCAATTAATAACTGACTTAATTTTTCATCTAATAATTTATTTTTTTGTAAAAATTCAGATTTATTTTTTAATGAACAATTTACACTAAAATAGTACTTTATTTTGGGCTCCGTACCACTTGGTCTTACTGCAACCTTGTATCCATTTTGCGATTCAAAAATTATCATGTTAGTTTTAGGAAGATTGATTTCTGATTCCTCACCAGTCTCTAAATTAATTTTAATCGAACTTTCATAATCTTCAATGAATAGAATCTCATCATTTAATAGTTTTTTAGGCGGATTTGATTTTAAACTTGAAATGATGTTTTTAATATCTTGTGCACCTTTTTTACCTTCTTTTTTGAGAGTGTAAAGTTTTTCTTTAAAAAATCCATATTTGATGTAGCAATCAATCATTCTTTCATAAAAACTTGATCCATTTGCTTTCAACTCTGAACAAATCTCACTTACTAAGAGTGATGAAGTCAATGCATCTTTATCCCTGACAAAATCTCCAATTAAATACCCAAAACTTTCTTCTCCTCCGCCAAGGAATTTCAAATCTTTATAATCATTTATCATTTTACCAATCCATTTAAATCCTGTTAGAGATAATTCTATTTTAATATTATTTATTGAAGCAATTTTACTCATCATAGGAGTAGATACAACTGTACTTGCTATAAATGAATTTTTCTCAATTTTTGATTTGGACAGAATGTAATCAGTCATTACACACATAGATTGATTTCCGTTAATTAATTCATAATCGCCTGACAAGTTTTCTACTGCAATTCCAAACCTGTCAGCATCTGGGTCAGTTCCAATTACTAAATCAGCATCGTGAACTTTAGCAAGTTCAATCGCTTCATTTAAAGAAGCTGGATCTTCAGGATTGGAAGAATTTACATTTGAAAAATTTCCATCTGGATTCATTTGAGAATCAACACAAAATATATTTGAATACCCTGCTTTATTTAATATTTCAGGAATTAGTATATGTGAGGTACCATGTAATGCAGTAAAAACAATTTTTAAATTTTTTCTCTCGGAGTCACCAATTTTAGCTGTATTTATGCTGTCATTCACGAAACTGTTTTCAATTTTATTGTCAAGTAATTCAATCAGTTTTGGATTAGAGTTAAAATTAATTTCCGAATAATCTGTTTTAGAGACTTCTTTAATTATATTTTTATCGATTGGTGGGACAATTTGACCGCCATCTGACCAATAAACTTTATATCCATTATACTCAGGTGGATTATGAGACGCAGTTAGAACAATACCACATTTACAATTCAACTTTCTTACAGCATAAGAAATAAGTGGGGTAGGTCTTAGCGAATCAAAAATGTAAGCTCTAATATTATTAGCAGAAAAAATATTGGCAACGATCATTGATAATTCTCTACTATTATTCCTGCAATCATGACCTATAACTACTGATGAGTCTTTAGAAAGAGTATTTAATATATTAGAAATTGCTTGGGTATTTCTTCCAAATGTATATTTGTTGACTCTATTGGGACCAACCCCCATAATACCTCTCATGCCTCCAGTTCCAAATTCTAGATCTTTATAAAAAGAATCTTGAAATTCTTCACTGTCATTTTTCTTTAAATACTTAACTCTATTTTGAATGTCTCTATCAAAAATCTTTGATGTCCATACAATTTCATTTTCTGAGATTTTACTCATTATTTAATCTTGATTTTATTTTATAATTTTTAGCTTTTTTACTATTTCTAAGAATGAGTTCACCTAAAAATCCAGCTAAGAAAAATTGACTTCCAATAATCATTGAAGCTAGGGAAATATAGAATTCAGGTCTTTCAGTTATTAATCTTCCAGTGGTATTAATAAATAATTTATCAATGCCAAGATATATGGAAAAGAAAAATCCAACAACAAGAATTAGCGTTCCAAACAAACCAAAAAAGTGCATAGGTCGTTTTCCAAACCTGCTAAAAAAAGATAATGTAATTAGATCAAGAAAACCTTTTATAAATCTATCAGGGCCATACTTTGTATTACCATGAACTCTCGGGTGATGTTTGACAATTTTTTCAGCAATTTTGTGAAAACCAGATTTTTTTGCCAGCACTGGAATATACCTGTGCATTCCACTAGTAAGCTCTATTTCCTTAATAACATCGGATTTATATGCCTTTATACCACAATTAAAATCATTCAGAGGAATCCCAGATGATAATCTTGCCGCAAAATTAAAAAGTTTTGATGGCAAATTTTTAAATATCAAAGAGTCATATCTTTTCTTTTTCCATCCTGAAACTATATCATAATTATTTTCAGTTATCATCTTGTACAGGGGAGTTATTTCTTTTGGATCATCTTGAAGATCTGCATCCATGGTAATTACAATTTTTCCTTTAGCTAATTTAAAACCTTCTGAAAGAGCCATCGATTTTCCATAATTTGTCAAGAACTGAACTCCTTTTGTTTTTTTTGATGATGAACATAAATTTTTAATAACAGACCAAGAAGAATCTATGCTCCCATCGTCAATAAAAATAATTTCATAATCAATTA
>Ga0255764_10000568_pt1 | contig 32384 bp, 31 predicted proteins | sample 071ome_30_FD_179964 | JGI IMG/M metagenome (GOLD analysis project Ga0255764, IMG submission 179964) | Coastal salt marsh microbial communities from the Groves Creek Marsh, Skidaway Island, Georgia - 071406AT metaG (version 2) | ecosystem: Environmental > Aquatic > Marine > Intertidal zone >... | reverse complement strand
TGACACTTGTCAAGTCTTGGAAGATGCTATTCTTGCAACGATTGCGAAATCACGAAGAGAAGGATTTGACCTTGTCATAGAAGGCGTACATGTTGTGCCGAGTGATCGAATATTACGGTCGTGGACGGAGTCAGGTGGTTTTGCAATGGGTGTTGTGATGGTTGTTCACGACGAAAATTTACATCGAACAATGTTTGTTGAACGAGAAAAAAACACCTATCGAAAAGCAGAGCGTTACATTGCAAATTTGCAACGAATTCGTGCGATTCAAGATGGCCTTATCGAGCGTGCAAAAATAGCCAACTGGCAAATCATCGACCCTCATAGAGTTGATGATGATGTTGAACGAATCATCACATTATTTCGGAGGAAACAAGCCGAAGAAGAATCCGCAAGTTGACTCAAGAAATTGTGATGGTGAAATCAATATTAATTTGCATCATCACATGTTGGTCGGATACACCCAGTTCCCCTGAAACAAGAAATTCGTTATTGGCTGAAGAAGTGGCTATGAAGTCCAATAGCTTAATCTCAACACCCCGAATTTCGCCATGATGGAGAAGGTCATTTTGAGTGGAATCCAGTGCAAGAAGAATCGCTTCATCAGCGTCAACGCCAGCATCGACCCACACATTGGCCCGCTCTTCAACAAGATGAGGAAGAATATCGACAACTTCTGCCGTCGTATCTAAAACCGCATCTGAACTGGGTTCATGTGGTAATGTTAGCCCGGCAACCTTGACACCAAAAACGGCCATGGAAAGCAGTGACATGAGCAAAACGATGCCTGTTGCAAGGAGCATTTGGGCGAACTCATCGCCTTCAATGGAATGTGAGGACGATTTCATGCCGTACTGCCTCCTCTGCTCCAAACGTCGAGTGTCACAGTCCAAATGTCTCCGTTGACATTGAGTAATCGATGTACAGTGACCGTATTGCCATATGGATTTCCAACCGTTCCGTAAGGAACAGACATTGAACTATCCTTTGCCAACCAACAATTTGCTTCCTTTCCTGATGCAATAGCACTCTGCAGGAGTGCGCAAGCCTGATTCAAATCTTCTTCTCCGAGGAGTTCATGGAGTCGACTGTCTCCATCTGTCAAAGGTTCAAGACCCAAGCCAAAATTGAGGCTATCTTCGGCCGCAAGTTCAAGTGAGGCATCAAATGCAACAGATTCTGCATCTGGCACCTGAACTCGAATGAGGAAGGTGGCCGACATAAAAAAAAGCCAGAAGAGTGTCAACATTTCAAGAATATGGACTTGACCTCTTTCATCGGTGTTCAATCAACTTCACCCCCAGCTGATTGGTTGGGGAACGAAACTGCCTGTGTTGGGGGCGAGGCTTGGAATCTCTGTGACGCCAATAAGGTCGTTTGAGAATGCAATGATATTGAACACGACAAGTGCAACGACAATCATCAATCCTGATTGCTTGAAACCTGCACTAAAGCGACCTTTGGCCATTAAACCAGCCATTGAACCGTTGCCCATTGCTTGCATGGTCACACCATAATAGAAAACAGTCAAGAAAAACAGGGGGTCAACATTCCGAATTGACATGTTTCCAATCGTTTGCCCTCCACTGTCGCCACCATCTTCACCGCTTGAATTTGAATTCGCAATCGCAGGAATAAACACTTTTGCCAAGACAACGATCACACCAAGGAAAACGAAGTACGATGTCCAAATAACTGCGATGTATGAACCAATAGCACGGTTTCGTTCGGCTTCAAGGAATTTAATTTCACGGGAGTCATTTGCAGCAGTCACGAGAATATCTGAAATTTTACCTCCTGCCTTGTCCGCTTCTTGAATAAGTGTGATTGCTCTTTTAATCAGCGGCGTCCCAACTCGATCTGCGAATTGATGGATGACATCTCCAAATTTGATACCCCAACTTAGCTGATTCGACATTTTCTTGACTTCATGATTTAAAGCACCATATTCGGATGTCGCAAGTGTTTGAACCGCCACCGTCATCGAAAGACCACCTTTCCAATATTCTGCAAGGTCACGAAGGAAATCAGGGAATTTTTCTTCCATCTCATTCTTTGCTTCCTCAACTTTTTCCCAGTAGTATGAGGCAGGGTAGATAAGCAAGAAGAATGTCAATCCGAAAAAGTTGAGGAATATTGTTGGGTGGACTTGAGTGATAAAAATATCAACACTTGGACCAATCCAAAGCGATTTATTGTTCATGTAAGTTGGAATACCGTCAAAGTAGTGAATCGTCATATCAAATTTGACTTCGTACAATGTTTCTCCTTCCACGTTACTCATGGCAATAAATTCGTAGAGGTCTCCAGCTTCGATATTTTGCAATACTATTTCGCAATCTGTTGATTGACCAACCGTTCCGTTTTCATAGGCAAGAAGGTCTCCATCAGGATTTCGAATTGCAATCGTGTACGATGTCCCTTGCTTTGCATCAATCGAACAGTTAAGCCACATCGGCTGTTCAACAACAGCCCCGCCCGTAGCCTCAGGTGGCACACCGGGAACATTGAAATTTTGAGCCCGTTTTGACACATCAGTCCATGGTTCAGGCTCCCAGGTAATCACATCGGCTTTATCTTGTAGAATATTACAGGATTGATTTGCTGCATATGTGGGTTTTTGATTCGATTTGAAATAATCGCCCATTGGTTGCCCTGTGAGTGGGTCTTGCGCTGTTGCACCGCAGTAGATATTGGTGAACATCGGTTCGCCATTTGCCGTAGGTATGAATCCTGAATTTGTGATCCAGAAAAGACCGCTCGTTACCCCGAGGAGAATGGAGAAAAAGAGAATCGTATACAATCGTGAAAGGGTTTTATCATCTTTCGGAAGGTCGAGTTCAACGATGATTTTTTCCTTCTTTCTTGCCATCGTATCACCTCACATTTCCTGTTCCTTGCTGCTTGTGTACACAAGGATGGCGTAAGCGACGTGAATCATTGGAACGAAGCCTAAGACAATGAAGTAGAGCATACTTTCTGACATTTGAGCACCCGAACCTGAAACCCAGAACATAATGACGAGCATGACGATAAGGAACAGCGGCATAGCAACAGCGACAACAATGTATGACTCTGCGAGAAGGGCTATTGATTCTAGGAACATTTGCAATCGAGTACGATTTTCTCTCATGTAGTGCTCAGCTCGGTTGAGGAAGTAGAGTTTGAGTTGACCACCAGCGGTGAGGGTTCCGACCATACCTTGGAAAAACTCGGTCAGCCAAATCGATGCAGCCCTGTCCACGCTTAATCGCATTGCAGTGATGAGGTCGTAGCCAAGCAAGGTGACATCTCTGTAAATCATGGCTGCATCGTCTGCTACATCGCCGTAAATGTCCTTATTCATCGCCAAGGATTTGAAAATTTTTGCAGGTGTTGCATTCGCTGCGGACATTGCTGCGGTGTAGGAAGCAGCATATGGCAAGTATTTCTCAATCATGTCCGCTCTTCTCGTCACTTCTCTTTTTGCTCCACCAGAATTGTATTTGAACGCAGCATAAGGAACAACGACAGCTCCAACGAACACGATGATGTATTTGAGGAACTCAGGGAAGACACGAAGTGCATAATCTGGACAGCCATTACCCGGTAAGGTCTCGTCCACTAAATCAGCGTTCCAATACGCCCAGTCGTAGCATGTTGCAACGGTTGTAGGGTCTTGCATGCTTTCGTAAAATGCGATGATACCAATCTCGGGGATGAAAAAGATTGAGACAAAGCCGAGTGAAACAAATGTAATGGCAATACACGTCATAATCACAGTTGACAAATACACCTCTGGCATAATTGGTATGGAGCCTTTGACGAGATCGTCAGACAATTCCTTGTTATTCCTCGCCCTTTTTTTGACAAATGGACCAACGACTCTTGTGCAGAACCGTTGCCATAATGTCAATTCCATTTCGACTCACCTTAGTTATCGTAATCCGTCAACTCGTGCCATGATTTCATGTGGTCGCACATAATACTCGGTGACAATTTGTGAAACTTGGTCGGCTTTTCTGATGTCGTTGAGAACCATCCACTCAAGGATTCGCTTTCTCGTTCTCAATTCACGTCGCATTTCTTCTTGGCTGTAGTTGATTTTCACCATAATTTTCTCAAGAACATAGGACTTTCCACTAAAGACGAAATCATCACTCGATACGTCCCAGCGGAACACTTCGTTGGTGATCACTTCCATTGAGTTTGGATCAATACCGACAATTTCGACAAGTTGCTTTGTCCTTCGCACACGTTTTCCATTGATACGAGTTTGAATCTGAATTGAGCATGCTTCAAGTGCAGGCAAAAGAACACGAGGAATATCGATTGGCTTGTTCTCTAATCTGTGCACAAGTGAAGGAACAGAATCTGCGTGCACAGTTGAGTAAGCACAGTGACCTGTTGCCATCGCCTGGAACAACACATATGCTTCAGCACCACGAATTTCACCCACGATGATGTACTCAGGTCGTTCACGAAGTGCTGCCTTGAGAAGCTCGAATTCTCCAATGACACCATCTGACGATTCACCACCAAAACCTTGTCTTGTCAAACCAGGAACCCAGTTTGGTTGGGGGATGTTTACCTCACGAGTTGATTCGATGGATACAATCTTCATCTGCCAAGGAATGAAAACGCACATAGCATTGAGTGTGGTTGTTTTTCCTGATGCTGTACCTCCGACGAAAAGCATTGGTACTTCATTTTGGAATGCAATCCACAGGTATGCGACCATGAGCGAAGACATTGTTCGAAATGCCACAATATCTGCTGGTGAAAACGGGTCGTCTTTGAATCGTCGAATACAAAATGCTGAACCACGTGTCGAAATTTCATGACCAAGTTTCATAACAATTCGAGACCCGTCCATCAGCGTTGCATCGAGAAGTGGTTCTGCCACAGAAATGTGTTTTCCACAACGCTGAGCGAGTTTAATTACATACGATTCGAGTTCTTCATCAGTTTCCCAAACAACCGTTGTTTCCACAGATTCAAATTTTCTATGATAGGCAAAAATGGGAACATTTGTTCCGTCGAGTGAAATATCCTCAACGTTAACATCATTCATGAGAACGTCCATGAGACCGTAACCAATCAAATCACGTCGAATATAATAGAAAATCTTTGATTTCGATTTCTTGTTGATTTTCATACCATAGGATTTGATGACTTTATCCATTGCTGTTCGAATGTATGCTTCTGGATTTGCATCAATATCCTCGATGTTTGCCGTGAGTGAACGAATGAAAATGTCCAAGATCTCATCACGTTGTTCCTGTTCTTTTTTGGTCATAGGTGGTTCAATAATTTGGTAAATGATGTTGAGCGTTTGTTTGTCACGTACGATTCGAGCAAATGCATGTGGAGGCATGACAGGATATTTGTCGAGTTCATCGTACTGTGCTTGTGGCTTTTTGCGTCGTTGTTGACCTTCACCTTTTTTCCTTGCCATGCTGACGCCCTACCCATACAGGTTCACTCAATACCCGACTATAACACTTAGGTGTTGAACTTAAGAAAGTCGGGCTGAAATTGGTCCTTCTTTCAGTTTTCAACATTCACTCCAATTGAATTCAGCCAATCGAAAACGAGGTCCGAAAATTCTTCGAGAGACCCATCGTTTCCAATGGTTTCATCAGCATTCTTGAGCAAGATGTCAAGCCCCCATCCTATTTCACGTCGGTTTCGCTGTTCAAACTCTTCTCTACTTCCGTCTTCAGACCTACCTCTTTTCTGGATTCGTGCGAATCGAATGTCTTCGTGTGTGTCGATTGCTACGGAAATAAAATCCTCACCCCATTCATTTTGAAATACATCAAATTCATCAGTTCCTCGCATGCCTTCGATGAGAACGACGTTGTGACTTTTGAGCAGTTCGTTAATCGCTTCAACGAGCCTCACTGCGAGTACATTTTTTCCGAATTTCATTCGCATGTCGTGGGCGACCTCTCCGAAAATTGAAGGGGATTCTTCTAGGCCTCTAATTTGAACTTCTCTTCGAACCATATCACCCATCGAAAGGATTGGAATGTGGTGTTCAGCCAATATTGCTGCAAACTCTCCTTTGCCTGAGCCAGGCATGCCGCATACTGCAACCACCTTGCCCATGGAATTCCCTAATGTCGATAGCCTTTGAAATATCCCATCGAATGCGGGTTCCAATGTGTCTTCTTATCAATTTGAAAATTCTGCTTTGCCCCAACGTCGGTCCATCAATTTCCATAAAAATGCAGAAGCGAACAATAAGAAAATTGAGATACCGATCATCCCAATGTATCCTTGCTGAACCATTGTTTCGTCATACATTTGAGCAGTTGCGGCTAGGCCACCCTCAGAGGTTCTTTCCCACCAATTACCGTAAAGGGATACATCGCCTTGTGTGAACGAAAGCAAAAACAAACCTAGGAGTGGAAGAACCGTACCTATCCAAAACCAAATCATAATTGAAGCATCAAAAATAGCTCGATTTGGCCTCAGCCCCATCAAAAATGCAGTGAGGGCTACGATGTAAATCGAATTCGCAAGCATGACAATGATGCTTGTTGGAAGCGAAACCCACTCGTCAAGTCGCCAAGCCATGAGGATGATGAAAATGAGTGAAATCCACGATGTAGCAAGGAAGTACACCACAACCTTTGCCCGTATGAGGTCTGGGACTTTCATGGGTAAACCATTCATGAAATCAGGGGAATCAAGAATGGTGAGCCAGGAATAGAAATTAAAGCCAAAAAAGCCCAAAAAAGGTGCATAGGAAAGAAGGTTGATGGGAATAGGGGCTTCTGCAAAGTCGATGAGCCATGCCATGCCGAGAAGAACCAAAAGTGGTATTGAGTATGAAACAGTCATTTTTTTAATTGACCCACTACGAAACAAGTCGACAAATTCCTTTGCAACCAGAAGTCGAATCGTACCTTTTCCAAGGAAGCCTAATCGATTGTAGGCAGGCGTGAGCAAATCACCTTTCTGGACAACATGCACATCAAAGTCATCTCGAATCAAAATTGAAGCAAATGCACCGATGACGACGGATGCTCCAAGGGCTACGATCAATGGGCCAACGAATTGATTTTCTTGAATGTACATTCCCCACAAAGCATGATTGAGGTTGAACACACCAGTTCCCACACTCAACGCAAATGCAACAACTGCAAGTGGCGTAAAAAAGGTGAATGGTCGACCAAGCATCCAGAGTGCAGAAATCAAAAATGAAAGTGCAAGACCTTGAGCGAGTGTTGCAACCATCGCCACCCATGTCCAAGGTAGAGAGGACCACAACAGCGGGGTGTTCACACCTCCAATCCCATCGAGTAGAATTCCTATGGCCATTCCTAAGATGATTGGGCTGAGGATGAGCATGACGTAAAAGACGAGGTCTTTGATGAAATATGCAAAATGTGCTATGGAGTTTGGTAGTGGAAGAAGAGCGGGTGAAGCCAAGAGGTAGTTTTTGGATGCAGTTCGCTGAACAATCGCATCTCGCCCCATGAATGCGAAGGTCCCCATACCTAAGCTAAACATGAGCAATGGTGCATGCAAGCCGAAACGAAGTTCATTCCAGGTAAACGTTTTCGATTCGATATCACTTGTTTGGGCAGCCGAATCGCCAACTAAGAATTGCAAACCAATGGTTGCTATCGCTGTTACAAATGTGAGCATGAGTGGAAATAAAACCATGTGACGTTTTTTTGCGAACTCAAGACTTTTTCGTCGTTCTTCATGAAACATGACTTTGAATGTTGCACGGAATGCATTCAACCCTCGTAAGGGTTCACGAATGATTTGTCCACCATTGCTCGTTTCAATCGATACAGATTTTGCAATATCTTCTGAAACTTCCGACCAATCGCGAGATTCGATATAGGTCATAGTCAAGTTCATTCCTCCGAATCATCTGTTTCTTGACTTCGCTCCACGTCTTCAATCGATTTACCCACAAGGCGTATGAAGACATCCTCCAAGGTTTCTTCAGGTGTAAGTTTCATACCCTTGACCGTTCCTGCAGCAAGCACTTTTCCATCGTTGATAATCGCCATACGATTGCAAAGTCGTTCAGCCATTTCAAGAACGTGTGAGCATAGAAATATGGTTCCGCCTTCTTTTACATGATCAAGGAGCCATTCTCGGCACTTTCGTTGATAGATTGGGTCCAAATTTGCAAATGGTTCATCCAAGAAAAGGAGTTTTGGCTTATGGATGAATGCACTTGCGAGCATTACTTTTTGTCGTTGGCCTTTGGAGAGGTCTTTGCACATTGTGTCCTGCTTATCTTCAAGTCCAAACCAAGAAATCCAACCTGAAACTGTTTCCTGCAAATCGCCAACACCACGAAGCCTTGCAACGAATTCCAAAAATTCAACAGGTGTGAGGAAAGAGGGAGGCGATTCAGATTCAGGAACGATACCGATGTTGGCTTTGACTTTTTGAGGGTCGTTCACAGCATCGATACCGAGGACATCGATTTGGCCCTTGCTCGGTCGAAGTTGACCTGTTAGCAATTTGATGAACGTTGATTTACCAGCCCCGTTGGGACCAAAGACCCCAAAAAATTCACCTGGGTGAACTTCAACATTCAATGGATGAAGGGCGATAAAGTCCCCATATTTTTTCGCCATATCCTTGGCTTTGACAAGGGGAAGCGAAGGTTCAGGCATGAAGCGACGAGGGAACACGAGGTTTTGATTTCTCGCATTTCTTCATCTCAATAAATCGGTGGCATGATGAACTACATCGTCGTCGCTTCAATCATGGAGACTCCACAACATGAATCGGTTACAATTGATGTGCATCGGGTGAATGAATCATCCAACTTTGCAGTGTTGACCATCAATCGACCAGAGAAATTGAACGCGCTCAACCAAGATGTCATGGCTGCACTTGTTGATTATACTCAATTTATCGAGCATCGTGATGATATTCGTTGTGTTGTCGTGACCGGCGCGAAACCACTTCCCGCAGAAGAGGGTAAGAGGGCAAAACCAAACGCATTTGTTGCTGGTGCAGATATCACCGAATTCGTTGACAAAACAAGTCAAGACCGACCAATTTTCCCCATGAATGGTTGGGAAGCATTGTGGAATCTTTCAAAACCAACAATTGCTATGGTCGATGGCTTTGCCCTTGGAGGTGGTTGTGAGATAGCATGTTCTTGTGACCTACGAATTGCTTCAACCCGTTCAAAGTTCGGTACACCTGAAATTAATTTGGGTCTTATCCCTGGTGGCGGGGGAACGCAACGATTGGCATCTCTTATCGGGTATGGAAAGACAATGGAAATGGTGTACACAGGCGAGATGATTGGTGCTGAAGAAGCGAAGGCAATCGGCCTTGTCAATCATGTTCTTGAACCAGATGACTTGGAGGAATTTACCTTCTCTATCGCTTCAACGATTGCTAGTAAATCGTCTCATACACTTTCAATCGCAAAGAAAGTGATTCGTGCTGCCCTCGATGAGAGCATATCCCAAGGAATAAAAATCGAGGAGGATGAATTCGCTCTTCTATTTGACACAGAAGATAAGAACATTGGTGTTCAAGCGTTTCTAAGTCGAACCGAGCCGAATTGGAAGCACAAATGAAGGTCAACTGTTGTTGAGTTCCAATCGCTTAATCATTCATCATGTCGTCTTTTAGAGCGGCAAGTTGTCCTGAGGCAGATGGTAACGGCGGCAATGGAAGTGGTTTTCCATCTGGGCCAAGAAGCGGAGGCAGTATTTTTCCATCTGGACCGATAATCGGTGCAGGTTCAGCCTCTTCTTCCTTTGAAAGACTGGCAACTGACTCGAAACCAACATCTAGAGGGACTCGGATTCGGAGAATGTTTTGCTCGTCCAAGCGCACAAAAGTGCTACCATAAGTGCGTCCAGGTTCAAGATTTTCTGGCTCGAGGTGAACAGTCAATCCGTGATTCGGTTGCTTGAGCAACGCAATGATGTCCTCTCTTGGGTCTGCCTCCTGATATTTTTGAGAGGCGACAGTGCGTATATCTGCAAGTTGGTTTCTTCTTCGGACTTCGATTCGCTCTCGGATTTTATCGTGGCGAACTTTTCTTTCGGTAACGGTCACCTGGATATCAGCCTCTTCGAATGTTTCCGGGCTCACCTCGACGACAAATTCTTCTGCGACGTGAACCTCTTCTACTTCAACGACAACCTCATCGTCAGGTTCAATGTCCTCGACTCTTGCTTCGATCGCAGCAATCTTCGCCATTTTCCTTTCTCGGAGGGTTTGTTGAGATTCATTTGAACTTGTGATTGGTTCTGGGACTTCTTCATCGTCTTCCTCTTCAAGAACGGTTTCGACCAACGGTTTTGGTTGAGTTTCAGGCTGTTGCCTTTGTGCTTGCTTTGGTTGATTACCGAGTAAGACCCAAAAAAATGCGAGACCGCCTAAAATTGAGATGAGAACCCATTTGTCATTATCGGTGAGATGTCCCGCACTCAAATAATAAAAAAACACGCCAATAAAGGTCACAGCGATGACATTTCGAACTGCTCCCATCTGATGACCTTCCTTATGCAATTACTCCGAGAGTGTGTCTTTATTTATTGTTCACCCCAAGTCGATATTTTCGAGAATTTGTGAAATTGCCTTCTTTCTATGACTAAATTCATTTTTATCATCGGAAGAAATTTCTCCGAATGTTGCACCATGTGTGCTCCTTAATCCCGATTCACCAGGAGCCAAAGATTCACCTATCAAATCCACATCATTCGGAATAAAAAGTGGGTCGTAACCAAAACCTTGCTCTCCTTTGATGACCGTTGAGATGTATCCCTTACACGCTCCCCTTCCCGTGTAATGTTTTTCTTTAAAATGGAGCATGGCAACGGCTTCAAATGTAGCACCCCTTAACGACCTCAATTGAATTGGATTTTCTGATGTGAGGTGTGACAATAACCTAAGAATGCCATCGAGACCTATCGTATCAAAAACAAAAGATGAATACACTCCGGGGAATCCATTGAGTGCATCAATGAACAACCCAGCATCCTCGACAAGAACATTTGGCTCTTCTCCAATATCACGAAGATGAGAAACCGCTTGATTCAATTTTGCTAAAGAAATTTCATTTAAATCAACATGTTGAGGTTCAATAAATTCAAATGAAGAAGGATGAAATTGTTTGAGTTCAATATCCAATTTAGCAAATGCAAGAGAGGCTTCTACGAATTTACCTTCATTGCCAGTAACAAACCAAATTGTATCGGTCATGAGGTTCGCTGGAAGTAAGATGTTTTTGAATTGGTAACCTAAATTCTTCCATATGTTTGAAAATCTTCCCTTGGCTCCGAGAGGGTATGAATTCGTACATTTTGGTTGCAATCGGTGGAGCAATTGGAGCCATGATGAGGTTCGGAGTCTCCGAATTCTTAGAAAATGAACCCTTCCCTCAGGCAACATTATTGGTCAATCTGATTGGCTCTTTCCTCATTGGTGTATGTTTCGCAGCAACGGCTCAGTCTTCTCTCGGGTTTGAGGCCTCGTTGTTTCTTATCACGGGCATTCTTGGCGCATTCACAACAATGTCTGCGTTTTCTTTGGAAACAATTCAACTCATCGAACAAAATTTGTGGTCCAGTGTTGTTCCATATGTCCTTATCACAATGTTGTGTTGTCCACTGATGGCATTGATTGGGTTGAAACTGGGCGGTAATATTCTCCCAAGTTAGCGTCATATCTTTTTAGGTTCGATGTTTAGCATATCTGATTGAGATGACACAGAATCTTATCGCAACCCTCAACGAAGCATTAGGATGGGAATTGAGAGCCATCAACATGTACGCCCACTTTGCAGCCATTGTTCGTGGAATTCATAGAATTCAATTTGCTCCAATGTTCCAAGGTGAAGCAACAGAATCTCTCGCTCATGCTGATGTTGTTCGACGAGCAATCGTAAAGTTGGACGGCATGCCAGTCACAGAACGAAACAGCACACCTATATCGAACAGCACCTCTTACGAAGATATGCTTCAAAGTGCGTTGGAAACCGAAACAAAAGCAGCTGAGGTGTATGGTACACTCCTCGACATGCTCGAAGACTATGATGACGGAGAATTGTACGACGCTATCGAACAAATCTACCTTGCTGAGTTACGCTCGATTGAAGACTTGAGATTGATCACGTCGTCCTGATTATTTTGGAACAGCCAGCATTCGTTCGAGAGCGAGCATAGAGCCATGCTGAATTTCTTTTGGAACAACGATTTGATTTGGGACCTCACCTTCGACAATTCGCTCTAGGACGTCCATCAAATAGGCTGGATGAATCATATACATTGTGGAGCATGGGCAAATTTCGCTATCAAGACATTCGATATGTTTGTCTGGATGTTCATCAGCCAAACGAGCTACCATATTGATTTCAGTTCCAATAGCGACCTCAGCACCTGATTCTAATTGTTGTACAAATGAGCGAATGTATTGCGTTGAACCATATGCATCGGCGAGTTCGACCGTTTCTTTCGGACATTCTGGATGGACGATGACGGTACCTTTTGGATGTCGAGAACGGAAATCATCAATTTGTGCAGGCGTGAACCGTTTGTGAACGGAACAAAAGCCGTGCCAAAGAATTATTCTTGGACGATCGCATTCATGCCCCCAGCCGATGCCCGGTGTCCAGGTTGGCATAGCATCCTCAGAGACGCCCATTGCTCGACCGGTATTTCGCCCAAGATGTTGGTCAGGAAAGAACAACACTGAACCATTTGTTCCTGAACGCTCAAATGCCCATTTAAGCACACCTTCTGCGTTCGATGATGTGCAAACGATACCACCATGTCTGCCCACAAAGTCCTTCAAATCAGCACTTGAATTCATGTATGTGACTGGAACGAGGAAGGCCTCACCCTCCTTTGCAACGCTCGCTGGGTCGGCTTTAGCGATTGGATCAAGCAAGCCTGTGTCCGAGAGGATGGCATCCCAGGCAATTTGAACATCTTCCAGTGTCGCCATATCGGCCATTGAACATCCAGCCCTCAAATTTGGAAGAATTACATGTTGTTCATCGGAAGTGAGAATATCAGCCGATTCCGCCATGAAGTGAACGCCACAAAAGACGATGTATTGTGCATTTGAATCTGCAGCTTTTTGACTGAGCATAAATGAATCACCCAAAAAGTCAGCGTGCATGACGATGCTATCCCGTTGATAGTGGTGTCCCAAAATAAGCAATTTGTCACCTAGCTGGGTTTTGATTTCTTGAATTCGCTCAGATATCGCCCGTTCCTCATCAGACATTTGCGTCGATGAAAAATCAACAGCACACATTGGCAGCGAAACGGTCATCTTACTCATCTCTCCGAGACAGTTCCCCTTTTTGAAGCAAACACCTTCACAATTCTCTGTTCAATCATATGCACCAACGACGATATTTAAACACACAATTGAAAAAGAATTCTTGGAAGCGTGTACCATGCCCTTTCAAGAGCACGAACGCCTTCATCTCGGTGCAGAGGCTGAGGTTTGGCGAGGTTCGTGGTATGGCAACGATGCGATACGAAAGCAAAGGAGGAATAGAAGCTGGCGTCACCCCGACCTCGATTATCAATTAGGGGTACGAAGACTCATCAGCGAATGTAGAATTTTGCTCAAGCTCAATCAGCATCATTTCCCAGTCCCCCGTCTTTACGATGTCGATGTTGAAGGGCAGCGAATGGTCATGGAATTGATTGATGGAACGACTCTTATTGAGGTACTAAATGCGGTAGAAGAACTGGATGAATCCACAATGAACATCCTCTTTGAAACTGGACGAATGATTCGTTGTTTGCATCGTTTTGCAATTACGCACGGAGACTTATCGACAAACAACATGATTGTTCAGAATAATTCCATCGTCTTCATTGATTTTGGCCTTGCAGCGATTGAGTATGAAGTAGAACGGTTTGGGATTGACCTTCATGTGCTTGATGAGATTCTCGGAGCCTCTCACCCTCATCTTCTCGAAGCAATGGAACAGGTCATTGCTGGATATTTGTCGTACGATGTTGAACACGGTGAAGATATTGAACTTGAGGGTGGTCGAGTACCCACAGCAAAAGAAGTCATTGACAGGTTAAATGAAATTCGTGCAAGAGTTCGATATCACGGATAATTATCGATCACGATATTCCTTTTGACGCTGCAATATATGGATGAAAACCACAAACACGGCTAAAACAATTCCAATTTGTAAGACCAAACTTGAGTATGTTTGTAATGTTGGCTCCCATGTGTGGACACGCACCGTAGAGGTGCCGTCTTCGTCGGACTCAACATACACAATGTGTTGTTCAAGGACTTGAGGCGAGTGTTGATTTAATGTGTCAACAGTCAACACATTTGACCGATTCAACTCAAAATCAAGGTAGTATAACTCAAAATCCAAGTATTGTTCTTGTGGAGTTGTTGGGTTCAGGTGGTCTTTTGCAACCCACGCTAGACGGCCAAATCCGATTGATGGTTCTGCTGCTTGATATTTCGGATTACTAACAAGCCACTGTTCAGATGTGTTTCGTTCAAGTAAAACTAGACGGTCTGTTGCAGAAACGTTCATCGTAACGGCAAGGTGGTACTTGTCAAAAGCAATATCAATTATGGATGCGTTTTGTATATCGACCGGTGTTCCCCACGATTCAAGAACCTCATCTTCCAAAACAGAAGCACTTGCATTCATCGAAAATTCAAGATGGCCTTCAACTCCAATCTGTGAAATCGAGACAGTCGTGGGCTGATTTGAAGTTACATATGCTATCTCATTTCCGTTTGGTGCATAGACGATAATATCATCAACTTCGGAAAAATCTCCAGTGATTTTGCCCCCTTCAAACGTAGAACCATTGACTCGACCATCTTGCATATACGTTATTGCATAGGCGGATTCCAATTTGATGATGTGGATGCTATCTGCATGATGTACATCAAAGATATTGACAATGGAACCATTATTTTCAAGGTCAAAAATTGTGATATTTTCACCGTTTGAAATGCCTAAAAAATTGTCCTTAATACTGAATGATGTATTCATCTCTTGTCCAGTATTTTCAAACAACATTGGCTCGACGTCCAAATTTGAAAGATTGTGTACGACGAGTGTTGCAGCCCCACTACGATTGTCAAGCGTTGCGAGCCAGCCGTCGGCTGCGACAACTGCTTCTGGTGCTTGTACTCCCTCAGCCGGCAATGCTTGATGCGTCAAATCATATGTGACAACAGCAGCGATCAAAATCAAAATGACAACAGCGATTTGCCCGGTTTCATTTGAAGTAGGGTGTTTGAACCGAAACGCAATTGATTTCATTTTACTTTTCGTGAAGCCGATTGCCTTTTTTGGTTGGGTCATGACAGTGACAATTCGAGAATTGATTGTTCTTTCATCAAAGAATTTCCACCATCCATTTGCAGTTTTATCGGCGTAATGAACCGCAACTGCAGCAACCAACATTCCTCCAATGATATCGAGGAACCAATGAATTCCAAGGTACACGATAGTAAATGCAGTTAGAACAATGTACGCAAAAACAGTCAGCCTGTACCGTTTCCATCTGTTGTCGTGGTCAAAACGAACCAAGCAGAGCCACACAGAGAATGGGATGCCGATGTGGAGGGATGGCATGCCATTGCTAAAGGGGTCAATTCGTCTGAACCAATCAGCAATTTCTGGTGTAAGAGAATAGGCGATTGTTTCCATACCTGGGATGGTTTTTCCCGTGACCTGCACATTGAAAAAGAGGTAAAATGGAACGGCAAAAAGGTAGACATACGTGATTGATAATGCAATACGGTCTGCCATCCATCGGTCATCAAAATAAGCAAAATAAAAGATTGAAACATAGCAAATGAACATAAATCCAACAACGTAGAAATGTGTGAGGACATGGCTCAGCCAGTCCGCTTGAAATGTTTGTTGAACCCACAAAACAAGATTGCCCTCGATTGCCCAGATGTATGGCGTCATGTCGAAACCAGCGCTTGCCATGAGGATGCGGTCAATCTGATCCAAAGCGTCTTTTGCGTTGTAAATGATAAACGTCATAAGAATATGAATCCAGTATCTTCGAAAGAAATCAACGAATGAATGCAATGTCAACCGCATCCACTTTGGCCGATACACTGGCAAAAGCAATACGCCCATGGCCAACGCAGAAATGAGCCAAGTCAGGTAGATGTTTTGCATCTTGCCTCCTCCCAATTTTGTCGTATGAGTTTGTCTTCATCAATGCGACGACGATATTTTGGTGATTCGAATCGTTTTACCAGGCACCGTGGACATACGGTTTTCCTCTATCAGGGTCGCGACCATGTGCGAGGTCCCAAATTCGTTCAAAACGATAAATTCCACTTGAACACCCTTTCGTCCATTCAAACGATAGAGCGTAATTTCCGACGGTTTTTACCGATGGTTTCTCTGGACGAAGTTTCTCAACTTCACGTCGCAGTTCCATGCTGGTTTCGTCTTCATTCCTCATCGGTGAACATTTTGCACAAGGGCATGAATGTCGAAGGTCATCGTAGGAGATTTTGAACGATTCATCTGAGTCATATGTAACAATCATCTTGGTTTTCTTTCGTTCAAGACGAATCATGGTTGGCAGGTCTTCCATACAATCCCTCAAATGATTTCTAATCCTTGTTGGTCTCTAGATTGCAAGTGCTCCTGTATGGCTTGGACAACTTTTGCAAATGCTTTGCTTGATGCACCATCAGGGTCAGAAACGATTCGATGCACTCCATCATCTCCTCCTCGAACAAAGCCAGGATCAAATGGAAGTGCCCCGAGGAATGGAACGCCGAATTCCTCGGCAGTTGATTTCCCTCCCCCCTCCTTGAAGATGTCAAGAGTCACAGAAAACATTCCTTCATCGTTTGATATCGCTTTGAACATCTTACCTGCAGGGCCAAAAATTTCAACTTCTGAACCGGGTTGAGTTTTGCCTTGAATGGTATAACCGCTCATATTTTCCACGATGCCGATGACGGGAACTTTGAGCGATTGAGAAAATGAAATCGATTTCCTGCTGTCCAAGAGGGCGACCTGTTGCGGTGTAGTCACAATGACCATGCCATCGATGTTTGGTAACGATTGAGCCACGGTCAAAGGCTCGTCAGAGGTGCCAGGAGGAAAGTCAATGATGAGATAATCCAGTTCTCCCCAGTCCACATCACCAATGAATTGTTGAATTGCACCAAGTTTGATTGGTCCACGCCAAACGACTGGCGTATCCTCGCTTTCAAGCAGGAAGGCCATACTAATGACCTTGACACCGAGATGCCCTTCAGCAGGCAATATGCGTTTATTCTCAACTTGCAATTGTTTTCCATCAAGGCCCATCATCTTCGGTACATTTGGGCCAGTGATGTCGATGTCAAGAATGCCAACTTTGAATCCTTGTTGGGCTAGTGAGAGTGCAAGTCCAGTCGATACAGTGGATTTACCAACACCTCCTTTGCCACTTAGAACCATGATTTTGTGCTTGATATTCCGGCTAATTTCTTCCATCGCCATTTTTCGTTTCATTTGAGCATACGCTTGTTCCATCTGCTGTTGCTGCTGAGCAGTTGCTTCTTGGTTTTCGCTCGATTGACCTGGCGTGTGTATGGAAACTGGTGAATCGGACATAGCCTTTCCACCAACTCTGCCTACTTCAATGCGTTCGTTTTCCCTTCTCGCACGACAATCTTATGCTTGACCAAAACAAATCGGTACCAACATCCGTGCGTTAAGGTTGTGATGAATAAAGAAAGCAGCGTCGCTTGTGGAACAAAGACCATGTCGGTGTATGCGTATGCTATGCCAACAGCGAGAGGTACACTCAAAAGATATCCATGCTGAAAATTCTTCATTGTTGACTCTTTTGTCATCAATATCGGTCCACAAAAATACGTCATGAAAACTAAGAGAAATGCATCGATGTTGAATAAAACCCACAAGTCATACATTGCAAACACGATATGTAGCACAAAACCAGTGGCATAAACCAAACAAAACATGAGGATAGGGTGCACGGTCAAACCAACACAATACTCTAATGTGTTAAACTTGATAAGGTGTAGCAACCTGCACTTAGCATGCGTTTTTTGTTTGTTTGCGTTGGCAATACATGCCGCTCTCAATTAGCTGAAGGCATTGCTCGTTCCATGGGCCATGAGGCAGTCTCTGCAGGAACGCATCCAGGAAATGCTGTTGCAGAACATGCATTAACGATTCTTGAGGAAATGGGTATTGATGCTTCAAACATGAAACCAAAATCTGTAAATTCAATCGATACAAGTGGTTTCGACCGTATCGTTTCGATGGGCTGTGGGGTGTCCTGTCCAAATCTTCCGATCGATGAAGATTGGGGACTTGATGATCCTGTTGGCCATCCCCTCGATGTGTACAGAGATGTTGCGAAAACCATCATTTCAAATCTAGATAGAATCAGTCAAGCGTCATCGGATGGAGGAAATCCCCCAGAGCCTTGAATGGAGATTGTGATGACACTTATCATTCGTTCATGCCCTTGCTCACTTGTTACAGTTTCGGAGTTTGATTGAATGTCCGTAATCTCAACGGTTTCAGGGAGTTGTTGTGCAATAATTCCATGTTTTCTTTTGCACAGTTCAACAACATCAATCGCTCGGCTAATGTTGCCACCTCTTGCAACGATATCAATCTCTAACTCCCCAGATTGCATCGCCATTAAGACCGCACGAATGTATGTATGAAGCGGTTTTTTCCCAACATAGATGATGCGTCTCGTCATTGAAAGTCCCTCGCAACCTTATGGGCATTTGATAGGATATAAGTTTAAGCGTCAATGCATCATTGATCTAAATTCAATTTGGCAATTCTTGCTTCAGAGAGTGCGAGCGCCGGGACTCGAACCCGGGTTTAGGCGTTGGCAACGCCCAGTGATAACCACTACACTACGCTCGCTATCAAACCTCGGATTTCGATGTGGTTTAAACCATTGTCGGCCAAACCGTATGCCATGGTGTTCAGCACTAATCTTCGCCAAATCAAAGGTGATGAGATAGAAAAGAATTTCACAAGGCCGTTGTGTCAATGCTCGCCAAACCGATCAGAGAAGTTCGTTTCGCCATTTTTTCCCTTAACAAGAAGGAACACGAGAACAAGCACAGCCAAGAATATCACAAGGCCAAATATGAATGCAATAGGATTCGATTCCGATTGATTGGCATCATCTTTCGCTTCTTCCAAAACAACAAATGCAGAAGTGGAAATTTGAGAGCCATATAGATCCGTCGAGTAGATCATCATCTCAAATGTTCCAAGAGGTGTTGCATCTCGAACTGAAAGTTCGACTGTGTAAATGCCATCTCCAGCGATTTTATCGCCACCACGCAATCCATCATCATACATCGGTGTCAATTCATTTGCCCCGAGAGGTGTAAATACGCCAAGTTCAATCATAACTGCTGAAATCCCGTCAGGATCGAATACTCGAATTTCAAGTGTTGTAGGTTCATTCGTTTGCTTTTCTATGTTCACCGTCGTAGCATTAATCTGAGGCGGCTCATTGTTGATGGTGATGAAAATAGGCTCTTCCTTTGATGTGTTGACTGTGTGAGGGCCATTTGTTTCTGATTCTGAAATACCCAGTGGGTACCATGTAGAAACAATGCTTTGCCCACCAAGTTCATCGCTTAGAATGAAGATTAACATTTGTTCGCCAGGACTCATCGAAAACGGCATTTCGACCATAGCAGTCCACATCGCTCCACTCGCAGTGAATGGGATGAGTTCACCGCCAAATGCTCTAAGGTCAAGTGTTACATTTTCTACACCGTGACCATCATAAACGACGACGTTCATGACTGCTGATTGACCTCGTTCTAAGGATGTGGGCAAGATTTCAATGTCGGTTATTCGTGGACCTTGATTTTGAATGAGAATTGAATGTTGTTCGTTATCCGTCGCACCAAATGAATCCGTAGCAAGAATCTCTAAAGGAATCTCACCTGTTTCAAGACCTTTCACAACAATCTTTGTTGTGAACACATTATCGCCAATTTTCTGGTCACCCTCAAGACCGCGGTCATTGAGTTGAACGGTTCCAAGGCCAATACTGCTCAAATCAGCGGTGACTTGCCTCAAATTCCAAGTTAAATCGTTGACCTCCACTTCGAGATGTGCCATTGAACCACCTTCGCCAAGGACCAAGCCTTCTCGAAGTTGAACGGAATCAATTACGGGTGGTGTGTTACGGTCACTTCCTACGATTGATGGAGAAATGATTTTGTCCAGGGCTTGGGTTTCGGTAAATACATTGTTTCCATTTTCAAAATCAGACAAATAGATTTCTCTTGTTGTGTTGACAAGTAAGCCATTGAGGGGCCCTTCGACGATGATTGAGCCATGAGCATTGCCGTTAACAGATACCCCGTCCCCATAAGTGCCATTCCAATCGATAACTGATACATTGTGTGTATCCCATGTCTCGCCTCGGATACCATTCACATGGACATGGAGTTCAGCACCAGACTGGCCATCGAGAACAAACGAATCCCCGGGGGCGAGAGGGATTGGCATCAGGCCAGTTTCTCTTTGAACGGAAAGATTTCCAAGACCTTCAGCAGGTTCAGGTTCGACAGGGTCTTTTTGAATTGGACTTCGTTCTGGGTATTCATCTCCGCTCGATGGGTCGGGTCCGGTCTCATCCCACTTTAGACGGACGGTTCTGTTGTCCCAATCGGATTGAAGAACTTGAAATTCGTATGTATTGTTGTATATCTGGCCAATATCTGATGAACCAAACCAAGAACCGCCTCCAATACCAGTAAGGTTGAACCACGATTCTTGATGAATCACATTGACGATGAAAAATTCTCCAGTTGCATTCGATTGATTTCGAACTGCTTCAATTCCTCGAACGATACCAAATGTCCCCTCGACATCACCTGATAAAATTCCATCGACATGGAGGTCATCGATTGTGGTTGTTCCATTGATATTCTTTTGGTGAAGGTCAAGAATGGTGCCGTTCAGAACAAGGCTTGCGTTGTCATCTTGATCTTCAAGCCCAAATGTTCCATCGCCTTGGATTTCTTCCAAATGCAAGACTCTCACCCCATCAATCCAACGTTCGATTGCTATGAATTTGTTGAGTTCAACATCGAGTCTCGCTCCGTCATCGATGAGAATAAAATCTGCCATCGCTTCAATTTGATTGTGCTGCATTGTTCGTTGGCCACCTTCATCGAGGTATTCGAGAACAAAGACTGAAATCTCACCCTCGATATTGAGTTCACTTTCGTCGTCTATTTGGTGAACATCAAGCGTCCCCAACGCTTCTAAACGAAGATATTCATCGATTTGTTCATCTTTGAGTTCTCGTTTGAGGTATGCAGAAGAGACATTTGCAAAGACATCGGTTTCCAAGCCAGAGTCATTGTTGTGAAACCAAATCGACCCATCACCATTTGCTTCAAAAATTTGTGATGTCAACGTACCATTGACTGTGGTTTCATTTTTCCAAATCGATGAAAAATTGAGGTCGAGGGTGGTTGAATCAGTTTCTGTATTTTCAATACTCCATAGTTCACCGGAGCCCAATTCCCAAGATTGAAGGGTTTGTCCCACTCTTTCTTGCCAACCTTGTCCTTCGAATATGAGTTCGAAGACTTGGGGCCCATATTCGTCCGAGTAGTTTTGTTGCATTGACCATGTTGTTGATAGGGTTATTTCATGGTCATCAATGGGCTGATTCCAAATACCAACGTTGAACATTCTTGTAGTTTGCACAGGAGGGTCGATGGCTATGTCATTCTTAGAATTGATATGAACGGCAATTTGAACAATGTCGGACCAATTCAATGTCGCCGAGGTACTCAAAATTGCATGCTTTTGGTTGTCAATGCTTTGCCATTCGATATCGAATTCAGGATAAACAATACTTGAATCGGAATTGATTGAAAAGTTGATCCCGAGTTCATAATTTGCGTTGTCATTAAACACAAAGACATAGCCTTGCTCACCTCCATGGCCCCATGCTACAAGTATTCTCGGTGCTTCGACATCATGATTTTCCGAAACGACCGGGAAACTTGAAAAAATGAGCATCAAAAGTCCCAAAACCACGACTTTCTTGCTTCCCATAACATGTAGTTGGGTTGGTCCTCTTCAAAAGTTTTGTATCTCTGTGTCAAAAATCGAGGATGTATCCGAAAATCAGTGGAAGAACGATTGTCGCATCACTTTGAATGCTAAATCTTGGTGTATCAATACCTAATTTTCCCCATGTAATTTTTTCATTGGGCGGTGCACCAGAGTATCCTCCATAGGAGGCAGAGGCATCAGTAATCTGTGCAAACCACGACCAGAGTGGGACATTGCGTTCAAGGTCTTGATGAAGCAAAGGGACGACGCAAATTGGAAAATCACCAGCAATACCTCCTCCTGATTGAAGAAAACCAAGTGAGGATGTATGGCTTTCATAGAATTCTACAAGTGAAATCATGTATCCAATGCCGCTTTGAACAGAAGCCTGTTTGACCTTCCCTTCCAAGCATCTCGCCGCGAATATGTTGCCCATAGTTGAGTCTTCCCAGCCTGGAACAAAAAGCGGGATGTCACACTCGGCGGCAGCAAGCAACCATGATTGCTCAGGGTCCGCCTCATAACTTTCGTTCAACGCTCCGGACAGGAGAAGGTCGTAGAAATATTTGTGAGGGAGTTGAGATGTACCAAGGTCTGAGTGTTTGGACCAACCTTGCACGAGATGATGTTCCAACTTCCTGAAGGCTTCTTCTTCGGGTATACATACATCTGTGACTCTGTTGTATTTTGAACGAAGCAGTTCAAGTTCTTGTTCAGGCGAGAGATTTGCATAATCGGGAATAGACTTGTAACTATTTTTTGCAACCAAATAAAACAGGTCTTCCTCTAAGTTTGCCCCAGTGCAAGAAATGCCAGCAATGTGGCCATTTCGAATCATTTGTGCTAAACTTCGACCAATTTGAGCTGTACTCATTGCACCAGCGAGGGTGAGAAATATTTTCCCGCCGTTGCTAAGGAATTCTTGGAGTGATTGTGCAGTTCGTTTGAGGGTACCTGCATTGAAGTGAAAATAATGTTCGTCCACAAAGCGACGAACACCCATGTGATCACTCACCGTTGAGGAAACGCTTGTGGTATTCCCTATTCATCAATTTGATTGATGGAATGAGTTCTGATAATGAAGCGTGAATGAAATCTGCGATAATGTTCGGGTCGGTCTTTCCACAGGTGAAGCAATCAATGGCAAGCAATCCTCTGTCGGAATAGCAGTGTGCGGAAACATGGCTCTCATCGAGAAGAACGACTGCTGCAAATCCAGGGGGCGAAACTGTACCATCAAATTCTTCGACGTGCGAATGAACTTCCCTTGCTGGACTTTTCGCCACCGCATTTTTCAGGACATTGAGGATAAATTGACCCGTTTTGTGTTCTTCAACAAAAAATTCAGTGTAATCGATGAATACATGCGACCCTTGATTTTCCACGCAAACCACCACACAGCCTTGCGAGGGGCGAGCGCGATACGGATTTTAATATGCCGATGAATCACTTCATAGTCCAATTGCTAAAAAATGATGACTGCGTTCTATTTTTATGAAAATTAACATTTTGTGAATCTTTCTTCCAGAATCCCATTTTTCTTGCATAACAATGCCCGCCAATGACCTTCGTTGCAAGCATCGCAGCAGTGAATTGGGTCAGGGGCGTTTCTGATTGAGGGACGATTTCGTTGACATCCGCACTAATCACCTGTGCATTTGGGTTAGCGAACAGTACTTCAATGGTTTCAATCGCTTGCCAAAATTGTAAACCACCCGGGACAGGTGTTCCTGTCGAAGGAACAAGGGCTCCATCCAATCCATCAATATCGATGGTCAGGTGAACAGGGCCGTGTATTGCCCTTAGTTCATTGATCCACGCCGTCCATTGTTGAGCACCAGTGCAAGGATGTTGTGTATCACGAGCGAAGAACGTTGTAATTGTATCATTCGATTGACTCATAGCGAACTCTTCCTTAGAGAATGCACGAATGCCAACCTGGAGGAGTTTACCGATACCCATGTCAACGCTGCGAGAAGCCGCACATGCGTGAGAAAAAATTTCTCCATCAAGTTCCGATCTCAAGTCAGCGTGAGCATCGATTTGTACGATGGTGAGTTTTGATAGGTCTCCAGCAATACTCGGATGCGATTTCAGTGCTTGCACAATAGGTGGTAATATGCTATGTTCCCCGCCTAAGAATAACGGAAAGAGAGAGCCATTTGTGTACGTAGAAGCATAATCGACGATTTCATCCAACTGTCCTCGAAGAGTTCCTGCAGTTCCCTCCCATGCTTTCGGCGTATGAAGGACGAGGTCACCAGGAAGGTCATCGTTCAAGAGAGGTTCGAACAATTCAACTTGAGCGCTCGCTTGAACACATGCTCGAGGGCCTTTTGCGGTGCCAGTACCGTACGAGGTTGTAAGTTCGTACGGAAGTTGTAAAATGGCAATATCCGTTGCCCCCTCCATTGTTTCAAGGTCAAGAAATTGAAGTACATCCTCCCCCTCGGCCATGTTGTCCCGCTCATATGACTGCTTCTTGAGATTACCTATGGGGCCAAAATTCCGAACATTAGAAACGAATACTTAATAATGTATGGAAGACAATATACAATACTGTAGCGGGGAGAAAAAAGAGGGATGCATATGGGGATGACACTCGACGAATTAACAAGGGCAATTCAGCAACATATCGATTTGGAAATGGAAGAGGAGGTTGCACGTGGTATGGCGGAGCACGCTCTTGGTTTCTTTGGATTTTACAATCGAATCATCGACAACGCTCTCGAGCCAACCGACCGAAACTTGTTCTACATGTTCCAAGATTACGACCTTCTAACCACTGAATCGGAGGAGACTACACTTTGGGATGGCCGCGAATGGAGAATTCACTATTGGAAGTTCAAACCCGACCTCAAGGAGCGTGTTGAATCTTACATGCAGCGAAGCAAAAAGACAGAAGAAATCGACCCATATGCTGATGTATACAGTTCAGGGGCGACATCGATTTGGACAAGAGAGTCAGAGAAAGTGGTCAACCCTAACGCGTTTACTAGCGATTGGTAATCAGCACGGAAGCAAGTGTTTTTCTCCGACCACATTTAGCGTAGAACATGCGAGCAGTCTTTTGCGTCTTGGCGTGTCTCCTTCTCGCATCTGTTCCAACAACTGTTGCTCAACAACCAGATATCGTCCAAGAGCACTGGTACCATTCGTATGCAACACTGACTGTCGATGTCAATGCTTGGGCAGACGATTACCCTGAGATTGTCGACCTTACCGTTGCGGGACAAACAGAACTTGGTAGGAACCTTTGGGTTGTCCGACTGTCAGATTGGTCAACCGACACAAAGCCAGACGGTACACCAAAAGAAGTCGTGTACATCGACGGTGGCCATCATGGCAACGAACACCTTGGTACTGAACTCGCCTTCCTCACAGCCGAACATTACATCGAAGGTTGGGCAGCTGGTGACCAGGAGGTGCTCGATGTTTTCGCAACAACAGAACTCCATATTCTCATCATGCTCAATGCAGATGGTAATGACATTAACACGAGATGGAACATCAATCAAGTCGACTTGAATCGAAATTACGACCATCGCTGGAACGAACACGACGAAACCCAACCTGGCTCTGGCCCCTTTAGCGAGGCCGAAACGGCTGCAAACGCGCAATACATGCGCGAGGAAGTTCCTGATGCTGACCTTTACATCACTATGCACACGGGTGTTTGGATTATGTTGTATCCATGGGGGTACATACCAGACCAGCCTATTGATTGGGAATTATTCCATTTTATCCGAGATGAAATCAATTCTAATATCTCCGACATCCCTGTTCGAAATGCAAATTTAGGTCTCTACCCGAACTCCGGTACCTCAAGAGATTATGGTTACGGTATTATGGGGTATCCCACGTTCACCTTCGAAACCGATGATGAACAATGGCTTCTAGGCACTGCTGAGGCTTTATCTGACCGACTTGGAGAAGAGTTGGACATTATGCGATATCTGATCAAAAATGTTTGGAGTTGGCGGGCACGACTTGACGTTCAATCGGTTACGCTTCAAGATGACATGCTGCAAGTCGATGTAAATAATCTCGGTCATGCAACGACATCAAATGCCACACTGCAATACGTCAACGCAGCTGGTGAGGTTACATGGACTTCACCAACATTTGCTGTAAATGCAACAAATTCGACACAGGCAATCCTCGATGCTTCAAATTTGACAACAACAAAAGATGGTTCTTGGCAACTGTACTATCAAGTGCGAATCATTGAATCTTCTCGTTGGATAACAGAACCATTGGGTGTTGATGTTCGTATCATAAACAGCGAGGAGCAAGGCAATATTCTCATTGGCTATGGCGTATTTAACATGCTAACAACTGTGCTGTCCTTCCTTGCAGTTGCCCTGTATCTAGGGCCAAAGCAAGAAGATTCCATCCAACTGCCTCAAGAAATAGAATGCGAGTATTGAAGAGCCACACAAGATTGGGAGTGTTGGCGATACTATGGAAATCAGTGCAAGTTCAGGAGACAACATTAACGGAACCTTCGTCTATCTTACTTATGACGGAGATACAGAAATACACGAAGGAGTGCAGGGCATTCCTCAATCACTCAAGGCTCAAATTAATAATGTTCTATCAAACAATGATTTTGATTCGAAAGCAGCCACATGTTTGGCTCTGCTCGGCAGTGAAGGCGGAAAAGCCGTCCTCATTGGCTTAGGGAAAAAGAGTTCGAAAAACCAACAGGGCATGCGAGAGGCGGGTGCACTTCTTGTCTCTTCGCACAACAAGCGAAACGGTTCAGATTACACTGTAAACCTGCATGGCTTCACAGCAGACGACGCTCTCAACTTTGCCGAAGGTGCAATGCTTCGTGATTACTCATACGACCTCTACAAGTCCAAGAAAGATGATGACAAGCAGACACTCCGAGTACGATTGAACTGCGACGAAGACGCCCTCAAAACAGTCTCTGCAGGTTTGTCACGCATCGAAGCAATTTCCAGTGGCGTTCATCTTTCAAGAGACCTTGGTAACTGTCCTCCAAATGACATGTATCCGATGGAATTTGCAACAAGGGCAGAACAATGGGCAAAGCAGTACAGCAACGTTGAGGTCAATGTAATCGCTTATGATGAAGCCGTACGTTTGGGAATGGGTGGCTTGGTTGCTGTTGGTATGGGTTCAGATCGAAAGCCTTGCATGGTCATATTCAAACTCAATGGCGACAAGAAAGGAAAACACCCCGTCCTCGTAGGAAAGGGCATTACCTTCGATACAGGCGGAATTTCCATCAAACCAAGTCCTTCAATGGATGAAATGAAATACGACATGGGCGGTTCTGCAACAGTCTTTGGAACAATGCAAGCCCTTGCAGCATTGGGTTACGATGGAAAAGTGGTCGGCATCACCTGTATGGCTGAAAACATGCCATCTGCTTGGGCTCAACGGCCAGGTGACGTCATTACAACACTCTCAGGCAAAACCATTGAAGTTCTCAACACAGATGCCGAAGGTCGACTCGTTCTTTCGGACGGCCTCTGGAAAGCAGGAACGGACTTTGAAGCAGAATATATCATTGATTTCGCAACCTTAACCGGAGCTTGCGTCGTTGCACTTGGTCATGAAGCAACAGGGTTGTGGTCAAATGATGACGACCTACGTCAACGAATTCACGATGCTGGAAACGATGTGGGCGAACTCGCGTGGCCCATGCCGCTTCTGCCTGCATTTGAAAAAGAGATGACCGATTCAAAGATCGCCGATACCCGTAACCTTGGAGCCGGTCGTTGGGGCGGAGCAAATACCGCTGCGGCTTTCCTCAAGCAATTTGTCCCATACCGAGATGAAGAAGAAGAAGACCAAATCCCTTGGGCCCACATGGACATCGCTGGGACGTACTGGGGTGCTAAGACCAACAAAATGGTTGACTACGGGGCCACAGGCATTCATGTCCGCACGATGGTTCGATTGATTACAGGTCAATAATCAAAATTATGCAATTCGCATAATAATGCAATAACGCCCAAAGTCAAGATAGGTGTGACTTAGAAAAATCCCGGCCCCTTTTTGCGAAAAAACCCGAAATTATTCATTTTGAATAAGAGGGGGGTGTGTGGCGATAAACCTCTCGATTTTTACATATTTTCTTGGTTTTGCATACAAGAGGCACAAAGAAACACCAACGATATTCCGATTCTGATGAAGTGATGGTTGCTTAGAAAATAAATCTGAAACTGCTCCCACATTCCTTGACGAATTCGAAATGCTTCATTCCAGATCTTCAATTCTCGATGGAGTCTATCGCATTGACGTGCTTAGGTTTATATGGGCTGGGATATTGGCACTATACAACCGATAGTTAAGTAGTGGTGAATTCGATGGACAGAGATGATGAGTGGGAAGAAAAAATCCTAGAACAACTCGAAAAAATGTTCCAGCAAATGGGCATCCCCATCAGTAAAGATCAACTTCGTGGTTTCATTCGCCAATTTCAAGACCAGTTCGATAAAATGGGCATCGACCCTGAAAAAATTGCAAACGGAGATGTCAATTTTAATTTCGACCTGTCCGATATCACCAAACTATTCCAAAGCGGTGAATCGATTGACTCCATTTTGAAGAATTTGGGCGTTGGTGTGCAAGTTGACGCAGCACCTATTGAACTGGATGAGACTGCAATTGTTGACGATGATGTCGTAAAACTCCCGTCCGATGATGTTTATCTCGAAGGATGGAACATGTCTGTTACGATTGATTTTGCTTTGAAAGGAGATTTGGAACCCGAACAACTTGAACTTGAACTCATTCAGAACGGCTCACAAATCGAAGTGCTCAAATCTACACAATCCAAACCAATCGCACGAATCGAGTTACCACACCCTTGTGATGATGTCATTGACTGGACATTGAACAACGGCATCCTCGACATTACCCTCAAACTTACCCCCCAAGGCTCAGCTTTGGATGACGAAGAACATGATGATGACATTCCACCCGCTTCTGACATTGCGGTCGATCTTTCAGATGATGACGATGATGATGACGGTGGTATTCCAATATTTTAGGATGTGAAAAAATGAGTAAAGTGATAGGAATTGATTTAGGAACAACAAACAGCTGTGTATCGACCATAGAAAATGGCGAAGCCATCGTTATCCCAAATGCCGAGGGTGCCCGAACGACCCCCTCTGTTGTCGCATTTGCAAAATCAGACGGCGAGCGCATGATTGGGGTCACTGCAAAACGACAGGCTGTCACGAATCCAGACCGAACAATAATTTCGGTCAAGCGTCACATGGGGACAGACTGGACTGTATCGATTGATGATACAGATTATACACCTCAAGAGGTCTCTGCTTTCATTCTGCAGAAACTCAAGGCAGATGCTGAAGCCTATTTGGGCCACGAAGTCAAGCAAGCCGTTATCACTTGCCCGGCATACTTCACAGATGCACAACGAAAGGCGACCAAAGACGCAGGTCGAATTGCTGGCCTTGATGTCCTACGAATTATCAACGAACCAACAGCTGCAGCACTTGCATATGGTGTGGATAAATCCAATGACCAAACAATTCTGGTTTACGACCTTGGTGGCGGAACATTTGACGTATCAGTCCTCGAAATCTACGAAGTTGATGGCCAACCTCAAATTGAAGTGAAAGCAACTGCTGGTAACAACAAACTTGGTGGCGATGACTTTGATGACAAAATCATCGACTGGATGGTTACAGAGTTCAAGAAAGAAACCGGGCTCGACCTCAGTAACGATAAACAAGCGATGTCGAGACTAAAGGAAGCGGCTGAGAAGGCAAAAATCGAGCTCTCCGGCACCAATCAAACACAGATTAATCTTCCATTCATTTCAATGGCTGATGGTCAACCAGTTCACCTCGACCTTTCACTTAGTCGAGCAAAGTTTGAAGACCTCATTTCAAAACTTATTGAAGCTACAATGAAACCAACACGTCAAGCCATGAAAGATGCCGACCTCAAGAAAGGTGATGTCGACAAAGTCATTCTCGTTGGAGGTTCAACACGTGTACCTGCTGTCCAGGAAGCGATAGAGAAAGAGGCAGGGAAAGCACCGTACAAAGGCATCAATCCCGACGAAGCGGTTGCTATGGGTGCAGCCCTACAAGCGGGCATCATCGCTGGAGATGATAGTGTAAGTGATATCCTTCTTCTTGATGTTACGCCCCTCACTCTCGGTATCGAGACACTTGGTGGCGTAATGACAACCATGATTGAGCGAAATACCACGATTCCATCGCGTCGGTCAGAAATTTACTCAACCGCTGCCGACAATCAACCTGCTGTTGAAATCCATGTTCTCCAAGGAGAGCGAGAATTCGCAAAAGACAACATCACTCTCGGTCAATTCCAACTCGTTGGCATCCCTCCAGCACCTCGTGGCATTCCACAAATTGAAGTCACCTTCGACATCGATGCAAATGGAATTGTGAGTGTGAGTGCAAAAGATATGGGCACTGGCAAAGAGCAATCCATCAAGATTGAATCGAACACCTCCCTCTCCGAAGATGAGATCCAAGCGAAGATCGCTGAAGCAGAAAAATTCGCAGAGGACGACAAGAAGCGAAAGGCCAAGGTCGACTTACGAAACATGGCTGACCAAGTGGTGTATCAAACCCGGCGAACGCTTGATGAGGCGACCGATAAACTCGATGAAAGCGATACTGAACCAGTCAAAGCCTTGCTTGATGACCTTGAAAAACTCGTTCAAACCGAAGATGGAAAGCCAGTTGATATCGATGAAATGGACGATGCTGCAATCCAAGCAAAAGTCAAGGAAATCGAAGAGTCAATGCATGCTGTTTCTTCAAAACTATACGAAGCGGCAGCCCAAGAAATGGCAGAGCAAGAAGGCAACGCCGACAATTCCTCTTCAGATGATGGAGTTGTTGACGCTGATTTTGAAGTCGTCGAAGACGAAGATTGAACCAACAACTTGGTGAAGCGACTGCCTTATGGCATCAAGTCAGGTGGCATCGTACATGAGCGAAGTTCCGTTTCTCAAAGAGACGTCGAGAACCGCAGGTCGCGATGCTTTACGGAAGAACATTAACGCAGCAATAGCGTTATCATCCGCAGTTCGTTCTACATTAGGTCCAAGCGGTCAAGACAAGTTACTTCTCGATGACCAAGGTCGAACAATGGTCACAAACGATGGCGCCACTATTCTCGAATCTGCTCGAGTTGAACACCCCATCGCAAAGATGTTGATTCAAACCTCTTCCACACAAGATTACATCGCTCGTGATGGTACGACAAGTGCAGTCCTCATCACCTCAGAATTGCTCCAAAACGCGTGGCGTCTTATCGAGCAAGATATCCACCCTTCTGTTGTCATTCGCGGCTATGCGTCTGCATTGAAACATTGTCAGTCTGAACTCGCTTCGATTTCATTTCCAGTCGATGATGAATTGATGCATCAAGCGACCCATACATCGCTTGCAGGGAAAACGCACAAGGCTGTCCAAGAACACATTGCAAAACTTGCTGTGCTCGGCTCCAAAGCGATTCAAGAGAATGATGGCAATGCGGTGAAATGTGACCCAACCCGCGTCAAAGTCATTACACAAACAGGAGGGAAAATGACAGATTCCGAGATCATCAACGGGCTTGTTCTCGCAAAGAAACCGCTATCATCAAAACTCCCGAAGACCTTGGTTGATGGAAAAATTGCCATTATCGACGGCGGCATCGAAAACGAATCAAATGGATTGGATATGAAAATACAAATTGAAAGTGTAGGCGTCCTTGAGCAATTCCGCCAACAAGACCTCAAACAACTTCATGAAAAAGTCGACACTCTCATTGCTCTTGGAATTAAGGTCGTTGCTTGCCGCGAAGGTATCGACGATAGCCTTCATTCACGATTTGTTGATGCTGGCATCCATGCCTATCGCCGAGTCGCCCGTGCAGATTTGGATGTTCTCGCAAGAGCCACAAAGGCCGTTCTTGTCCATCAGGTCGAAGATTTGACCGAGGATGATTTGGGCTTCTTTACCGAATCGACCTCTGTTCAGAAAGGTGGTGTTGAACATTGGGTTCTCAAAACCAACGGCGGAGCAGCAACGTTTGTCGCCCGAGGTTCAACCGACGACGTCGTTGCTGAAGTCGAGCGATGTTTCGCTGATGCTCTCGGTGTCGCATGCCAACTTGTCGAAGAACCATCGCTCGTCGCAGGCGGTGGTGCTACACATGTTTCTCTCGCCCGGTCACTTCGTCGATATGCTGAAACAATTCCAGGCAGGGAACAACTTTCAGTCAATGCATATGCGGATGCTCTCGAAGTGATCCCTCGCATTCTCGCAGAAAATGCTGGCCTCAA
>Ga0255764_10000543_pt1 | contig 32963 bp, 22 predicted proteins | sample 071ome_30_FD_179964 | JGI IMG/M metagenome (GOLD analysis project Ga0255764, IMG submission 179964) | Coastal salt marsh microbial communities from the Groves Creek Marsh, Skidaway Island, Georgia - 071406AT metaG (version 2) | ecosystem: Environmental > Aquatic > Marine > Intertidal zone >... | reverse complement strand
TGGGCGTGGCCTGCGCGCTGGTCTCCTTGTATTTCAAGCGAGTGTTTGCCCTTTCAGGCCGCCTCGTGATGCGCTGGGACAACCCGTGGGCCAAGGCTCTGACGGGTGGGGTACTGCTGGGCGCGCTCATCTTCGTGATGCCTCCGCTCTACGGCGAAGGGTTTGGCACCATTCAAGCGGCATTGAAAGGGGACGATTGGTCCATTCTCTCGCAAAACTGGCTGGGGATCGAGGCCGGTAACTTGCTCATGGGCATTGGCTTGCTGGTCGGGCTATTACTCTTGAAGGTGACAGCAGCCTCCCTGACGGTGCACGCGGGCGGAGTGGGCGGCATGTTTGCCCCCACGCTCTTCATGGGCAGTATTTTGGGACTCATTTTTGTACGCAGCCTGGAGTTTGCCGGCGTCGATGGGCTTCCCGTTGTACACTTCGTATTGATTGCCATGGCGGGCTTGATGGCGGGCACGATGCACGCGCCGCTGACGGCCATCTTTATGATCTCCGAAATTGGCGGCGGCTATCCTTTGATCTTGCCGCTGATGATGACCGCGGCCCTTTCGTTCTTTTTGACCCGAAGCTGGGATCCCAACAGCATCTACACCGAATACCTCTCGCAGCGCGGTCGCCTGTGGACCCAGTCCAAAGACAAGGCCGTGCTCACCCTCATCGATATGGAGGACGCCTTGGAGCGGGATTTGGAAACCCTCGAGCCCGACAGCCCCTTGCTCGAATGCCAAGCGGCCCTCGCCCGATGCCAGCGCAATTTGGTTGCCATCCTCGAGGACGGTCTCATGGTCGGCTACATCACGTGGGAGGACATTTGGCGCGCGCAACGCGAAGAGCACAGCGAGGAAATCACCGCCAAAGACGCGATGAAATCCGCCCCAGCACGCGTCCAATACAACGACCCCATGGAGAGCGTGCTGACCCAAATGGAAAAATCCGCCATGTGGTATTTGCCGGTGTACCAGGAGGGCGTTTGGATCGGATTGGCCTCCAAAACCAAGCTCTTCGAGGCCTACCGCAAGCAAATCCAAGACCTTAGCCACGAAGGCTAAGCCTTGCCCACCGTTCACGCGCTATGCCCCAAAAGGGCGAGGCTCCATCGACCAAGCGCAGACACCCCGTGCTATATTTGGCAACCGTTGGCACGAACGCCCACGGAAACACGGCCTTTAAGCCCCTGAACGAGAACCCCTTTTAACGCATTTATGACGTTTTCTACGCGCCTTTTTTCTGCCCTTTTTCTGGGTCTTTTCTCCCTTAACGCAGCTGCTCAAAGCCCTTCCTATGTGGAGATGATGAACGACCCTAGCGTCAATTTTTACGACGTGGTCGATGCCTTCAACCAGCACTGGGAGGGCAAATCCGTGGAAAAGGGCCGCGGCTGGAAGCAGTTTAAGCGTTGGGAAGCCTTTATGGAGCCCCGTGTCTACCCCAGTGGCAACCGTCCTGCTCCCCAGTCCCTCTACCAGGGCTACCTCGCCGGGGTTCAAGGAACCGCCACCGCCTCCACGGGGGGCTTGGGCAATTGGAGCATTGTCGGCCCCTTTGACGGCAACTATTTGAACGGAATTGGACGCGTAAACGTCATCGCCTTCCACCCCACACAGCCCAACACCCTCTACGCTGGGGCTCCCGCGGGTGGCCTCTGGAAGTCTACGGACGACGGCTTGACCTGGTCCACCAACACAGACCTCCTTCCCAACTTGGGCGTCTCCGCCATTTTGATTGACCCCACGAATCCCTTGATCATGTACATCGGAACGGGCGACCGCGACGCGGGGGACACGTATTCGTTGGGCGTTATGAAGTCCACAGACGGGGGGTTGACCTGGAATCCCACCGGTCTAAACTATACGCTCACGCAATCTGCACGCATCGTCGGCATGGCCATGCACAAGGACAGCACGCACCACATTGTGGCCGCTACCCGAAATGGCATCGTCCGCAGCTTGGACGGCGGCGCCACTTGGACCACGGAAGCCGGCGGAACCTTTGGCTGCCTCGTACAAGTGCCTGGCACCAACAAACTCTTTGCCGGTACCAGCAGCAACGGCCGCATATGGATGTCTACGGATTTTGGCGATACCTGGACCATGGTGACCAGCGGCTTGCCTATGAACGCAGGCCGTGTGGAATTAGCGACCACCGCCAACGACACCAACTACATCTACGCCCTCTATGGCGCTAACAACAACGGTCTCTACGGCGTCTACCGAAGCACCAACGGCGGTACGACCTGGACCCAACGCCACGGCGCGAGCCCCAACCTCTTGGATTGGAGTACGAACGGTTCAGGTTCGGGGGGTCAAGCCTGGTACGATTTGGCGATTGCCGTTTCTCCCTTGGACAAGGACGTCGTCCTTACAGGAGGCGTGAACGTTTGGCGCTCCAACAATGGCGGATCCAGCTTTGCGCTGAGCGGCCACTGGTACGGCGGTGGCGGTGCCTCCTTTGTGCACGCGGATCACCACTGGATGACCTTCAAGCCAGGCACCGGCCAAGTCTATGCCGGCTGTGACGGGGGCGTTTACAAATCGGCCAATGGCGGCATGAGCAACAGCTGGGTGGCGCGCAACCAAGGCCTTTCGATCACGCAGTACTACAAGATTGGCGCAACCGAAGCAGACACCCTATTGACGATTGCCGGTGCGCAAGACAATGGGACGCACCTGAGCGACAACGGCTGGGACAAAGTGGGCGGTGGCGACGGCATGGACTGTGCTATTTCAGCCTCCGATGGCAACACCATGTACCGCTCTATCTACTACGGCGACTTTGACAAATCCACCAACCGTGGCATCACCTTCAATGCGCCCTTTAACCTGCCTCCTGCGGGTACGGGCAATTGGGTGACCCCTTTCTTAGCGAGCCGAATCAATTCCAACACCCTCTACGCGGGCTTTACCAAGTTGTGGAAATCCACCAACGCAGGGGGGAGTTTTACCGCAACGAGCACCAACAACATTCAGGGTTCCAGCAACATCGACTGCATCGCCGAAGCCGTGAGCAACCCCAACGTGCTTTACGTGGGCATCGACGAGCGACTCTTCTACAGCAACGACGGCGGCCAAACCTGGACCTGGATCACCTCCAACATCGGTTCGAGCACCGTCATCACCGGCATCGCAGTGGACCCCGCCGACGAGAACCACGTGTGGATTAGCAAATCCGGCTACTACGCAGGGACCAAAGTCTACGAGACCTTCAACGCGGGTGGCGCATGGTACAACCGCAGCGGCAGCCTGCCCAATATCCCCGCCAACTGCATCGCCATCCAGCCCAACAGCAACGGCGTGGTCTATGTGGGCACGGACCTCGGCGTCTACTACCGCGATGCGTCCATGACGGACTGGGTTCCCTTCATGCAAGGCTTGCCCAACACCATTGTCAACGACCTGGAAATCTTGATGACCAACGGCGTCATTCGTGCAGGTACCTATGGCCGTGGTGTTTGGCAGAGCCCCCTGGCCACCTTCTTCCAAGACCGCCCCGAGGCGGACTTCAGCGCAAGCCCACAGGTCACCTGCGGCTTGGGCGACACCCTGGCCTTGACGGATGAATCCAGCAACTACCCCACGTCCTGGAGCTGGACCATCTATCCCGCTTCATTCGCCTACGCAAACGGAAGCAGCTCCAGCGATGCGGACCCCCAAGTGGTCTTCACGGCCACAGGCGCCTACACCGTCCAGTTGGTAGCCGCCAATGCTTACGGCTCCGACACCTTGACCCGCGTGGCCTACATCCATGTGGGCGGTATTCAAGCGCCTACCGCCGAAGAATTTGACAACGCCATTCCGCAGCGCTGGACCGTCCAAAACCCCGACTTCTCCTTGGGCTGGGGCACCGCGCCTGTCGGCAGCACGACGGATCCGCATTCGGCCATTTTCCGCGGCTTTGGCTACAGCAACACGGGCCAAGTAGACGATCTGATTTCCCCCAGCTACCTGGTGGATAGCAGCAGCATTCTGGTGTACGACCTCGCGTACCGAATGCTCAGCGGCGGCACGTCCGACACCCTGACCCTTTTCGTCAGCAGCGATTGCGGCAGCACCTGGACCCAGGTCCGCCAGTACGTCGAAACCGGCAGCAACACCTTCGCCACGGGGTCTGCTATTTCCAACGCCTTTGTGCCCAGCAGCGCCAGCGATTGGCGCACGGACACCGTGAATTTGTCCGGCTTCAGCGGCCAAGTTCGCTTCAAGTTTGAGGCTAAAAACGGCAACGGCAACCACCTCTATCTGGACAACCTCCGCGTGATTGCCGGCGTTCAAGCCGCTCCCGTGTCGGATTTCTTTAGCGATACGACCAGCTGTGTCAACAAGCCTACGCCGTTCTACTTTGCCGGTTCGGGCCAAAATCTCAGCTACGCCTGGAGCTTCCCCGGCGGCAGCCCTGCCACCTCCACCGCGGCCAACCCCGTGGTTAGCTACCCGAGCGCAGGTGCCAAAACCGTCAGCCTAACGGTCACCAACAGCAGCGGTACCTCTACGGTTTCCAAAACCAGCTACCTGAGCGTGGGCAGCTTGTCCACCCCCTCCGTGAGCATTGCCGCCAGCACGCCAACGGCCTGTTTGGGCGACACCATCACCTTCACGGCCAGCCCAGTGAATGCCGGGGCTGCCCCGACCTATGCGTGGATCGTCAATGGCCAGCAACGCGGCGGCAACACGGCGAGCATCGATCTCTTTACCCTGAATACCGGCGACAGCATCCGCTGTGTGGTCACCTCCTCGGAAGACTGCGCCGCACCCAAGAAGGTCTCGTCCAGCACCGTGATTGCAACGATTTTGCCCTTGCCTGTGGTGACGGCCGGAACGTATTCGGCAGTCTGTGTCGGCGGTGCGCCCGTTAACCTCAGCGGCACCCCCGCCGGTGGTGTCTTCAGCGGCACCGGTGTCAGCAACGGCCAGTTCTTGCCCACCACGGTCGGCCAAGGCACCTACACGGTGACCTACACCTACATGAATAGCAACGGCTGTGTGAATTCAGCGACCAGCACGGTTCAGGTCCTTCCCGCTCCAAACGTCTTCCTCAACTTCAACATCGACGAGGTATGTGCGGCAGACGCAGCCTTCAATCCCTCCGGCGGCTACCCCGGTGGCGGCTCCTACGAATTGGACGGTTCGCCCATCACGCAGATCCAACCGAGCACCCTCACCTTGGGCTGGCACTACCTGACCTACGTCTACTCCAACAGCACCTGTACGGCGGAACGCACGGACAGCTTCGAAGTCAAAGCCGCGCCTCCCGTTCCCACGGTTCAGGTCTTTGGTGGCGACTCGCTCTACTGCCCTCAAGCGGCCAACGGATGGACCATCCAATGGTTGGACGCCAACCAAAACGCCATCACGGGGGCTACGCAACCCTGGTACGTACCTAGCGCCCCTGGAACCTTCTACGCGCGCCTCAAAGTCGGCTTGGGCTGTTTCCCCACCTCTATCGCGGTGGCCGTCACGTCCATCGACGAGGTGGACCTCCAAGCCCTCCACGTGAGCCCCAACCCCACGCGCGACTGGATCGAAGTCCTCACGGCCGTACCCGCTGGCGAAGCCTACACCTTGCGTTGGACCGACGCCTCAGGCGCCCTCCTCCTGGAACGCCAAGGCACCGGCACCGGCCAAATCACCGTGGAACGCTTTGACCTCCACGACTGGCCCAACGGCCTCTACTTCGTGGAACGCCGCAGCGCCGGCGCCCCCGTCACCCAACGCGTGGTCAAGTTCTAAGCTCGGCCCTAACGACCTCGCGGCGCCCTCGGCGGCCGCGCATAAAAAAACCCCCGCGGCGTGCCGCGGGGGTTTTGCTTTTGTAGACTTTGCTCCGAGCTTAGGCCAGAACCCTTAGGCGGTGACCATGTGGTTCAGCAAGCTGTGGAAAAGGGCCAAGCCGTCCGTGTTCAAGAGGTTTTCGTCCGCGGCGCGCTCGGGGTGAGGCATCATGCCCATGACGTTGCGGCCTTCGTTGCAAACCCCTGCGATGTTTTGAATCGCGCCGTTGGGATTGGCTCCGTCGGTGATGGCTCCGTCGGCTTCACAGTAGCGGAACATCACCTGGCCCTGGTCGTTGAGGCGCTTGAGCGTCTCCTCGTCCGCGTGGTAGCGGCCCTCGCCATGGGCGATGGGGATTTTGTACACGCCGTTCTCCTTCAAATCCGCCGTCATGGGGCTCAAGGGGGAGGCAGGCGTCAAGTAAACGTTTTTGCAGATGAATTTGTGGCTGTTGTTGTGCAACAAGGCGCCGGGAACCAATTGACTTTCGGTCAAAATTTGGAAACCGTTGCAAACGCCCAAGACGTAGCCGCCTTTTGCCGCGTGCTTCACCACTTCCTCCATGATGGGCGAGAAGCGCGCGATGGCGCCCGAACGCAAGTAGTCGCCGTAGGAGAAGCCTCCAGGAAGCACCACCATATCCACGCCTTGGAGGTCGTGGTCCTTGTGCCAAAGGGAAACAGTTTCACAGCCCAGGCCGTCGCGCAGGGTATCGATCATGTCCTGGTCGCAGTTGGAGCCAGGGAAGGTGACAACGCCAAATTTCATGCGACAAAGGTAGGGAAGCCCAACAGGTTTTGGCGAAAAAAAGGGGGCTTAGATTCGGCCGTTGGAGGCGCCTAGCAAATTGCACAAACGGTAGAGCAGGCGGCTGCCCACGTTGGCGTCCCAGTCGCCTTCGGGGCCGGGTGCCACTTCGTTGAGGTCGAGCCCGATAAGCGTTCGGCCCGATGCGAGCACGCGCTCCACCAAAAAGAGGATGTGCTCCACCTCAAATCCGCCCGCCACCGGCGTACCCGTGTGGGGACACAATTTGGGATCCAAGCCGTCAATGTCAAAGCTGAGGTAGACCTGCTGCGGCAGATTGGCCACGATGCCTTCCACCTGCTGCGCCCACGTAGCCCCCTGGAACTGTGCCTGCTTGAGGTCGCGGTCAAAGTAGACAGAAATGCGGTCGCCCAAGTCGGCCATGACCTCCAATTCCTCTTCACAGTAGTCGCGAATGCCCACCTGCACCAGCTTGGAAATGCCTTCGTGCTGCATGGCGTTGTACATGATGCTCGCATGCGAGAAGGTGAAATCTTCGTAGGCCTTGCGCAGGTCCATGTGCGCATCGATTTGCAAGATGCCCATGCCGGGGTGGCGATCCGCCAAGGCCCGAATGTAGCCCAAAGGCGTGCTGTGGTCCCCGCCGAGCAGGGCCACCAACTGGCCTTGGTCGAGGTAGTGCGTGGTTTGGGCATAGACCCAGTCCACCATGGCGGTACAAGCGGTGTTGATTTTGTCCAAGCTCTTGGCCAAACGCGCCGTGGGTAGGCCCTCGGCCAGGGCTTCAAGGTAGGCCTCGGCGCGCTCGCGGTTGCGTTCGGACTTATGGGCCCATTTTTCACTGCTGGGGGCCATCCACAGGCCCATCTTCCAGGCATTGGGAACGCTGGGGTCGTACAGGTCCACCTGGGCGGATGCCTCGCGCATGGCCTCAGGGCCGGCTGCGGTTCCGGCGGCATAGCTCACCGTCACCTCCCAGGGCACCGGGAAAATGACCACCTCCGCGGAGGTCTCATCGTAGGGCAGTCCATACACCTGGCCGGGGGCGGCCAATCCGTTGGGGTCAAAATCGGTGGCCTGCTCCGCTCGCTTGGCGGCGCGTTGGGCCTGGAGGTCTTGGGAATTCACGCCACAAATTTAGGGGCTTTAGGGGACCTGTCGGACCTCAAAGCTTCGGCGGTACACTCGGCCTTTGGGAGAGGTGAACCGAAGGTCCCATAGCCATACCCCGTCAGTCGGAGCGGGGGGCAGTCCGCATTCCCAGACCGACTGGGGTTCGACGCGCACTTCAGGGCTCCAGTCGCCCCCAACGCCCAGCCGCGCTTCCGTCCAGCGCTCCTGCAGGGTCCAGGCCCCGTCTTGGCGCCAGTGGAAGGAAACGGTCGGCCTCAGTAGGCCCCCGTACATGGCTTGGTCCAAGTGGACGTGTAAGAGGGAGACGTCTCCGCTGGCTTGCAGCCAGCGGTGCACCCCCGGCGAGGCGGAGTCGCCGGATAGGACCCACCGTTCAGGCTGGCTCCAGCGCCAAGAGATCCCCTCTTCGCCCGTGAGGCCTTGGAAGTAGGTCGGGTCCACCTTGTCGAGGGCTGTGCCATTGGCCCCAAAAAGCCCCAAACCTTGGGCCTCCTCCAGTGGGGGAAGGTCCTCTTCGCTTGCCCAGGTTTGCGTCCGGGCACCCCGGGGGTAGCGCTGCAGGCTGCGATCGGGATCGTCGCTGTAAGCGTGGATGCTGCCTGGCAGGAGAAAGGTGCCGGGCGCGGCGAGCCGCCGCCAGTAGCTCCCTCCCTCGGCATCGGCTAAAAAGAGCGCCCCAAGGTCCAATGCGCGGGTGCTCGCGTTGTAGAGTTCGACGAAGCGGGGTTCGTAGGGCAAGGGGTCGGGGAGCCATTCTGTGAGTTGCAGATCGCCGGGCTGGGGCGGCACCGGCCAGCCAAAGGGGAGCGCCTCCCAGGGATAGGCCTGTCCGTCGCACCGGCACAAGCCCGGGGGAAGCGGCAGGCTATCCGTACCGCCCACGTGGGGCCAGACTTGCGGGCTGCCGAACAGCTCCCGATCGGAGTTCCAGGTCCACAGCCCTGGCGGGAGCGGACTGCTGAGGTCCATAGGCGTCTGGAAGTCTATGCGGAGTTCGGGGCGGTTGGTTTGGGCGCCCCAAACCCGCAACATAGGCGCCGGGAAGGCAACGGTCCGCGCGGTGGAATCCGGAGGGAGCCCCGGGCTGGCGCCGCGGGCATCGGTGGACCAGCCCCATTCGGAAAGCAGGCAGGACTGGGCCAAGTTGTACGCTTCCAAACTGTAGCCGCCGGCGGATTTGTCCTCCGGTGCAAAGGCGTCCAAATCGTAGGACAGAGGCCCCCACTTTTGACCTTTTGGCCCTTCCAACACCAGCAGAGAAGCCTGCGGAACCGTGAGCAAAATTGGTACATGCAGCACCCCGGAGGGCAGGAGCGCTGCCAACGCCGAATCCCCAAAAACCACCGTCCCGCCCGCCGGAACCCAGCACGTCGGCAAGGGGTAGCTTCGACTGCCTAGTCGCAGATGCCAACCGTCGAGGAGCAGGGGGTCCTTTCCCGCCCACACCGCTTCGACAAAGGGATGTTCGGGCGACAGGCCGGGTTGCAGGGGCAGCGGACTCGCGAGGAGCTCCGTGAAATGCCAATCACGCGCCCTCGGCTTGGCGCCTGGTGCTGTGGGCAGTCCTGTCACCGTGATGGGCCCCAGCGCCATTTTATCGCTGCGCGAAGCGCTGTACACGCAGCGAATCAGAAGCTTTGCGGCGGGCAGCAGCAGGCTATCGGGCTCGGAGGTGACCGTCTCCCATGCCCCGTCCAGGCCCCAGCTAAGGGCGTAGCGATGGTGCGCCTGGTGCGCCAGTGCGACGGAAAGCGCCGTGGAAGACCGGTCCAAAAGTCCCGGGGGCGACGTGGCCAGCCGCTCCTCATCGGCCGGGCTCATGCGCCAGAGTTCTATGCGGTCCTCCGTCTTACCCACCCGCAGCACCAGGTAGCTCTCTCCCTCTGGAGATTCCCATTGCAGCTCCAGGTAGTTGCTACTGCTTGGATTAAAATCCATCTCTATGTCCAGTTGGTACGTCTCCTGTGTTAGAGACGGCAGGCGGCGCTCCATTTCGGACTGTCCCCCCGTCGGCGCATCCAAATGCACCATCGGACCTCCCCATCGAAAATGCGCGGTCGCTCCCTGGCAGAGGACGCTGTCCGCATGGGTCCAGGTGAGAAGCTCGTAGGTCTGGGCGTTCGTGCCCCAAGGAACTGCATACAGCAGGAGGAAAAGAGCCCATCGGGCGGGCCGGCGCAAAGTGGCTGAATTCGGCATAGGTGGTGGTATTTTTGCGCAGAATTACACATCTACTGTCAGTTATGCGTTTAGCCCTCGTTGGTGCCACCGGTATGGTTGGCGAAGTCATGCGCGCCGTTCTTGCGGAGCGAAATCTGCCCATCACGGATTTTATCCCCGTGGCTTCGGCCAAATCAGCCGGCCAAACCTTAACCTGGCAAGGAAAAGACTACACCGTGGTGACTCCGGAAGAAGCCGTGGCCCTCAAGCCGGACGTGGCCATTTTTTCGGCGGGGGGCGAGACCTCGCTCACCTGGGCTCCCAAATTTGCCGAAACCGGCTGCTACGTCATCGACAACTCCAGCGCATGGCGCATGGAGCCCCAGATTCCCTTGGTGGTCCCCGAGGTCAACCCCGAGGCGCTGGACATGGATTCGTGCATCATCGCCAATCCCAACTGCTCCACCATTCAGCTGGTCATGGTGCTCAAGCCTCTTCACGCCCTCTACCCCATTAAGCGCGTGATTGTCAGCACTTACCAAAGTGTGACGGGCACCGGTAAGGCCGCTGTGGACCAGCTCGAAAACGAACGTCAAGGCCGCGAAGGCGCCATGGTCTACCCCTACGCCATCGACAAAAACTGCTTGCCCCATTGCGACGTCTTCTTGGACAATGCCTACACCAAGGAGGAGATGAAGCTCACGCACGAAACCAAAAAGATCCTGAACGACGCATCCGTGCTGGTTTCTGCGACGGCGGTACGGGTTCCCGTTCAAGGCGGACACTCCGAAGCGGTCAACATTGAATTCGCCGGCGGGCGCCCCTCCATGGAGGCAGTTCGTGCCTGCTTGCGCGATTTCCCGGGGGTCACCGTTTTGGACGATCCTTCCTCAAAATCGTATCCCATGCCCCGCTTTGCAGAGGGTCAAGACGACGTCTTCGTCGGCCGGATTCGTGAGGATCATAGCCACCCCCACGCCCTGAATTGCTGGATCGTTGCAGACAACTTGCGCAAAGGCGCTGCGACCAACGCGGTCCAAATTGCCGAAGAATTGCTTCGCCGCGGAAAACTTCAGGCCTGATTCTTGTTAAACAATTGTGCGCTTCACGCGTCATATCCCTAAATGCGAACGATTTGAAACACGCAAAACTCCTTTTCGCCCTCCTGCTGAGCTTTGGTTCTTGGGGGCTGTCGGCCCAAATAACCGTCACCGGCCAGGTGGTCGACGCCGAATCCAACGAGCCCATCATCGGCGCCGTGATTTCCACCATGCAGATGAATGGCGGCGACCGCCCCAGCATCAAACCCGTGGGATACACCAATGCGGAAGGGGATTTTTCCGTGACCTTGCCCAGCGGAACGCGAGGCTTTTCCGTTTCCTCTTTTGGGTATACCGCCCTGCGCCAAAGCTTGCAAGGCACTTCTGGTGTTCAAGTCAATTTGGGCGTTCTCAAGCTCACTTTGGATGCCTCCGTGGTCCTTCAGCAGGCCGATGTTGTATCTGAAGGCCCCGCTATGCTCAACGGTTTGGACCGAAAAGTCTACGACGTAGCCGGCGACCTCCAAGTGGCAAGCGGTACGGGCACCGACATCCTCCGCCAAGTGCCCAACGTCACCATGGACATCGATGGCAATGTGGCCCTTCGCGGCGATGAAAATGTGACCATTCTGATCGACGGCCGCCCCGCCTCTCTCATGGGCTACCAGGGCACCAATGCCTTTGACCGACTACCCGCAGGTATGGTGCAGCGCGTAGAAGTCATCACCAACCCCGGCGCTAAATTTGACGCTCAAGGCACGGGCGGTATTATCAACATCGTCACGAAAAAAGGACGCGAACTGCCTCTGAACGGCGCCATCCAGGCGGGTATTGGCACGCGAAACAAGTACAATTTGGGCGGCAACGTGTCCATTCCCGTCGGCAAGATGCGCATCAATGCCTCTATCGGCGCGGACGACCGTCAAATGTCTTCGGGCGGCTACACCTACCGAACCTACTACTTCCCCGATTCCACCTACCGGACGTCGGAAGAATCGCTCGGATTGCGTCATAACATCGGTACCAATGCGCGTCTGGGCTTGGATTGGAACCTCAAGGACAAGCATCAAGTGGGGGTTTCCTTTGGCATGGACCAGCGCGGTGGAACGGATTGGGATTCGGCCACTTTTGTGAATATCGGGAAGGACGGCGTTCCTGCCGGAGCCGTTCAATTCAAGGACCAAACCAGCAGCCGCTCCAACCAAAACCTCTCCTTCCGCTACGAACGCAAGTTTGCCGACGAAAACAAGAAGTGGACCGCGGACGCCAACTACTCTTGGGGCGAGGATCACGACCTGGAAAACAACTTCTTCACTACGGATCCTTTGTACCCCACCGCGTTTACGTTTGGAGCCTACCTCCAACGTTTTGATGTGCCCGGGAATTCGAAGCGCTTGAACCTCCAGTCGGACGTCGAATGGCCGTTAAACGATAAGGCCCGCGTAGATTTTGGATGGCGGACGTCGTCTAGCGCCAATGTGGAAGTGCGTTCGGCCAGTCAGTTGCTCGAGCCTGTTTCCTCCAGCTTCTTGACCGATACCCTGCGCAGTTTCTTCACGGACATGAGTCAGTTGAACCATGCGGCCTACGCCACTTACGGTTATGTTTTCTCGCCCAAGTGGAAAGGCCAAGTCGGCCTGCGCTACGAAACGGCTTTGGTCAACATTGTGTTGAAGGACAGCACCACGCTCCAACGTTCCTACCCCGGCCTCTTCCCCAGCGCCTACCTGACGTACAGCCCCCGAAAAGGCCTGGATTTGCAGGCGAGCTACTCCATGCGTGTCAACCGTCCCGACGGCCACTGGGGAGGGAGCTTGAACCCCAATATCGACTACTCCAACCCAAGCGGCCTTCGCAAGGGCAACCCCGACCTCAAGCCCGAATACACCCACTCTATGGAGTTCAACGTGGTGCAATTTGGCCGTTGGGGCTCGCTCTCTGGCTCTGCCTACGGCCGCCACACGATCAACATGATGTCTCGCTATTTGGAGCCTCTTCCCAGTGGTGTATTGATGATGACCTGGTTGAACTTCAACACCCGCGATAACGTCGGTCTGAGCACCAATGCCATGTTGCGCTTCAACAAAAATGTCCAGCTCCAAGCCTCGGCCGATGCTTTCTACTCGGTCATCAATGGCAGAAATGTTTCGGGCAACTTGACCCAGGGAGGCTTTGGCTGGCAAGGCCGTAGCAACCTCATGCTCAATTTGCCCAAGGAGCAACAGATTCAGATTACCTACAACCAATGGGGCACTGGGCCTACCGGACAAGGCTACCGCCGTGGCATTCAGTTCATCGACTTGGGCTACAAGGTGGACTTCCTGAATAAACATTGGACCCTGTCAGCGCGTTTAAGCGATGTGTTTAACCAACGCCGCTTCCGCTACGATCAGTTCACCGACCTCTTGGACGTAGAATTCATGCGCCGTCGCGAGAGCCGAATTGGCTTCCTCACCTTGCAGTACAACTTCGGTAAGCCCGAGCGCTCCCGCGGGGGCCGTGGCGGTCGCCCCGGAGGCATGGGTCAAGGCATGGACATGGGAGGCGGCGGCGATATCGATATGTAATGAAATTTTGGGCGATCCCCCTCCTCGCTAGCATACTAAGCGCCTGCCAGTCCTCTGCGCAGCCCGCCACTTTCGCTGAACCTCAACCTACCGACACCACCATGGAAAAAGCTATTCTCGCCAGCGGCTGCTTTTGGGGCACCGAGTACTTTCTACAACGCATCGACGGCGTCATCTCCACAACGGTAGGCTATACCGGCGGCCATGTGGAAAACCCCACTTATGAACAAGTGTGTACCAAGCGCACCGGCCACTACGAAGCCACCGAAGTGGTTTTTGACCCCTCCGTCACAGACTACGAGACGGTGCTTCGCATGTTTTTTGAAACGCACGATCCCACACAACGCAACGGCCAAGGACCCGACATTGGTCCCCAGTACCGCAGTGCGGTTTTCTACCTGAATGAGGCGCAAAAAGCCACGGCTGAAATGCTCATTGGCCTGCTCAAAGCGAAGGGCTATGACGTCGCCACAGAGGTGCTTCCCGCTGCCGTTTTCTACCCGGCCGAAAACTACCACCAGGACTACTACAACCACAAAGGCAGCACGCCATACTGCCACGGCTACCGCCCCCTATTTTGACGTCTTTTAGACGTTTAGTTTTTTGTTGAAAACTCTTGTCCCAAGGTGGATAAAATGCTTGTGGGAGCCTGTATATTGGCTAGTCCATGGCGGCATTGCACTACCCCTTAGAGCAGCACATTTTCCACCTTCTTTTTCAAGAAGATAGCGTGGATGTGCCCGGTTTTGGCCGCTTGGAAGCGCAACGCTTTGGAGCTGAAATTCAGCTGCAATCGGGCCTCTTTTTGCCCCCAGCTCGTCGCCTGAGCTTTACCCCCGTGGCTGGCCCAAGTCAAGTGCTCATCAACCACCTCGGCCGATTTGAAGGTCTGTCTGCCGCTCAAGCACAGACCGCCATAGCCGCTACCGTGAACACCTGGAACCGTCAGTTGCTCGAAGGCAAGCGCCTTCGCTTAGACGGTATTGGCTCTTTCTCCAAGACGGGCCTCCAATGGGTTTTCCAAGCGGCTATTGAGAGCAACTTCTTGCCAGAAGCCTACGGCCTGCCCATTTTCCGTGTGACGCCCTTGGCTCAACGCCATCAGCCCACGCAGGAAAGCGGCTACACCCTGCCCCTTCCTCAAGTACAGCGCCGCCGCGAACAATGGCTCGCTCCCTTGCGTGCCGCTGCAGTCGTTACGGGCGCTGTGAGTTTGCTGGCTTTGGGCACCACCAAATCGGACTTCCGCGACTTTGTCCAGAACGCCTCTTTCCGTCCACAATGGGAGGAATGGGTCGACAATGTTCAAACCTGGTTTGAGCCCAACGCTGAAGAGGTAGCGGTGGCCGACACCTTTGGCCAACAATCCGTTCCTGCACTCACCTTTGACGATGCTGCCGTTGAGGCTCCAGAAGTGCTCGTGGCAGAACTCCCCAAAGAGGTGAGTGCCACGAAAAAACCAGCCGTGAAGCCTGAATCGGATGCGCCTAAATCCGCTTTGTCGGAAGGTTCATACGCCCTTGTAGTGGGCGCTTTTTCCGATGTAACGAACGCCCATCGGCTAGCTAAAACCCTCGTAGACGCTGGCTACCCTGCTAAAGTCATTGAAGCCAAAGTCGGCTTGACCAAAGTGGCCCTTCGTACCTTTGCCAACCGAGAAGCTGCGCAAGCAGCAAAGGAAGAGGCCAAAGCGGCCTTCCCTGCGGTTTGGATTTACAGTGAATGAAGCAGAAACGCGCCTCTGAATCTCTCTCCGTCATGACGGAGATTGTTCTTCCCAACGACACCAACAATTTGAACAACCTCTTTGGAGGCCAACTCCTGAGTTGGATGGACCGCTGTGCGGCTATTTCTGCACACCGCCACTGCCGTCGCACCGTAGTCACGGCAACGGTCAATCACGTGTCTTTCAAGCAAGCCATTCCACAAGGTGCCATCGTCACCATGGAGGCTAAAATCAGCCGCTCCTTCACCTCGTCCATGGAGATTTTTGTGGACGTCTTTACGGAGGATCAGCGCGGTTCTGGCGAACGCACCAAGTGCAACGAGGCGATCTACACATTTGTCGCTGTAGATCAATTGGGCAATCCCATTGAAGTTCCTGCCGTTCTACCCGAATCCGACGAAGAAAAAGCGCGTTTTGATGGCGCTTTGCGCCGCCGCCAACTTGCGTTGATTCTCTCCGGAAAAATGAAGCCCGACGAGGCTACGGAGCTCAAAGCACTCTTCTTCCCGAGTTAAGTTGCGTTTGCTTGCGCGGGCCTTTTGCACCGCGCTTCAAAGGCCTGCGAAAAAGCTTTTGCCCAGCCCTCCTAGCGTATGGCTGCGCCCATCGCGGCTACCAGTAAGCTGATGTCCAGCATTCGGGTAATCCATGGGCGCTTGAAATAGGCCTGCAAGTTCACCATGTGGGGCGCGGCAAATACCGCTAATATGGCACCAGGCATGGCTTCGTCACCAAGCCAAGGGTTGAGAATCCACGCCCAAACGATGCCCATCCAGCCAATGAGGAGGCCTCTGCGCTTGGCCTTCTTGGCAAAGGAGAGTGCCCGCAGGGTTTCAAATACCGCCAAAAGGAGCCAAAAACCAACCATCCATTGTCCCGCATGGGGCCATTCCCAGTGGAAGGGTTGCGTCCAAGGTTGGGTGAATTCTGCCCAAAAATCGGGTAGCCCCCCCGTATACGCGGACCACGTAGCCACCAGGCCACATCCAATGAGCCAGCCCGTGACTATTTGCAAGTAGTAGTGGGTTGGCTGCCGCAACTGTCCCGCGCGCAAGGCAACGACTGCAACCAAAATGAGGGTCCACCAACCGGGCTCTAAGGCGCCAAGCAAGGCCGAATAAAGCCCCAAATTGGAGCGTGAAACCAAGCCCACTTTACGATCATCGTTCAATTCATAGGCCATCGCCAGCCAAATGGCGAAGCCCACGCTGGTACTTACCTCCGCCAGACCTATGCCCTTGGGGTGCGTGGCGAGCAGCAAGCAGAACCAAAACCAACCCAGCAAGTAGTTGGTCTTAAGGTAACGGCTTCTAAAAACGAGAAGGACGTTTATCAACCAAGCGGCGAGGCCTACGAGAATGGGCGTATACCAAAAGCTCCAACTCCCCAGTGTTTCTGCGCCTTTCACCCAGAAATTAAAGGCCGCCGTAAGACCCGCCGTAGCCACAAAGAGGACCACTGCGATTCCGGGATGCGGATTTCTGAAAATATGATTGGGTTGGCGCACGCTTTGGATTAAATTTGTCCAAAATTAATTGGACTGCTATGCCCCTCCGCTCATTTTTTGAAGGTCTTGGTGATTTTTTAGAATGGACCTTCCAGATTCTCCCCTTCTTGGGTAACTCTGCCAACTATTTGTTCATGGCTGTAGGAGCTGGTCTAGGCATCTACTGGTTGATGGAAATGCGCAAGCACCAAAAGGCTGGCGAGAAATAATACGCTTTTCGCGAATGAAAAAGCCGCCCCGAAAAGGGCGGCTTTTTTGTTTCTAGTCCAAACGGTATGGGTTTGGTGGAGTCGCCACCTTTGGATTTGACTCCCTCAGCCGCGCAAACCTAGATCTACTCCGATATCGTTGCGGCGGTACGCCCCTTCAAAGGTGATTTGGTCTAGGCGCTCATACGCTTGCGTCAAGGCCTGTGCTGCGTTGGGTGCTATACCTGTTGCACACAATACGCGTCCTCCGTGCGTCACAATATTTCCGTCTTTTTCCGCCGTTCCCGCTTGGAAAACCACCGTGCCTTCGACGTGCTCCTCCAGGCCGCTAATCACATGGCCTTTGGGGTAAGCTTCGGGGTAGCCTCCTGACACCTGCATGACCGTGCAGGCCGCATGGGCCGTCTGCGCCATGGGGCGGGTAAGGAGTTTTTTCTTGGCAGCATCGACAAAGAGGGGCAGGAGATCTTCGTCCAGGCGTGGAATGACCACTTCCGTCTCGGGGTCGCCCATTCGGCAATTGTATTCGATGACTTTAACGCCTTTTTTCGTGAGGATCAACCCAAAGAAAATGAACCCCACGTAGTCCATTTGCTCGTGCTTCAAGCCTTTAATGGTGGGTTCGATGATGTGGAGTAAAACTTCTTTTTTGACCTCCGCGTCGACAAATGGCACCGGGGAAACCGCTCCCATGCCTCCGGTATTGAGTCCGGTGTCCCCTTCGCCAATGCGCTTGTAGTCCTTGGCCTCTGGCATGAGCATGTAATCTTGGCCATCCGTCAAAACGAAGACTGAGAACTCAATGCCATCCAGAAATTCTTCGACCACGACCTTGGACGAAGCGCTGCCAAACTTACCCCCCAACATGGCATCCATTTCATGGAGGGCATCCGCCAAGTTGTCTAAAATAAGTACACCCTTGCCCGCTGCGAGGCCATCTGCCTTCAGAACGTAGGGCGCATCAATGGTCGTGAGGTACTGTTTGGCTTCTTCGAGCTGAGAGGCAGTAAAGGTTCGGTGTCCCGCCGTCGGAATCTTGTTGCGCTCCATAAACTGCTTGGAGAAATCCTTGGAGCCTTCCAATTGTGCAGCAGCTGCCTTGGGGCCAATCACGTGGATGTGCGAAAGAGCGGGATTTTCTTCAAAAAAGTCGGCCAAACCTGCCACCAAGGGATCCTCTGGACCGATTACCACCATGTCAATGTTCTCTGCCGTGCAAAAATGGCTCAGGGCCTCGCGGTCCTTCCAATCCACCGACACACAGGTGCCATAGGCCTTCATGCCCGGATTTCCTGGAGCAATAAAAAGCTGATCTAAGAGGGGCGACTGGGACATTTTCCAGGCCAGGGCCGACTCGCGGCCGCCGGATCCAAGGAGCAATACGTTCATGAGTTTCATTGATTTGCTGCCAAAAGTACAACCCTCCAATTGCTTCATTCGTTTGTAAACGTATATACCCGTTTAAAACGGCTAAGCCCACCCGAACGCTCGCAAATCCGTCGCAATCTTCCGTACCTTCTTGCCATGGATTCCATACACCTCTACCCCCTCGATATTGCCCTGATTGTGGTGGCCCTGACGGGCATGATTGCCCTTGGCTTGTGGGCTGGACGCTCCGCTGAAAAGTCCTTGGAGGGCTATTTCTTAGGAGGGCGCAACCTTCCCTGGGCTTTGGCCGGTCTTTCCATGGTAGCGACCACATTTGCGGCGGACACCCCTTTAGCGGTCACCGAAATGGTAGCGGCGGACGGTATCAGTGGCAACTGGCTGTGGTGGAACCTCCTTGCGGGCGGCATGTTGACCGCTGTGGTCTTTGCACCGCTTTGGCGACGCGCAGGAGTAGTAACAGAGGCAGAACTTATTGAACTCCGCTACCACGGGAAGCCCGCATTGTGGCTTCGGATTTTCCGCGCCGTATACCTCGGGCTTTTTATCAATTTGCTCATTCTGGGCTGGGTACACGTGGCCATGACCTCCGTTTTGCAAGGCCTGTTTGGCCTCCCTGCGGACACCGCTTTTTGGCTGACTACAGGACTCACCCTCATCGTAGCCTTGTACGCCGCGACCTCCGGTCTCTTTGGCGTGGTGCTCACGGATGCCGTTCAGTTTATTCTTGCCATGACTGGCAGCATTGCTCTAGCCATCTTTGTCATTCAATCTCCTGAAGTGGGCGGTTTGGACGGACTACAGGCCGCTTTACCGGCCGAAACCTTGGACTTCTTCCCGACCATTAGTTCTTCGGCATCTGGCTCCGGTCTCGCCATAGGCCTCGGGGCCTTCTTCGCCTACTTTGGTATGATGTGGTGGAGTGCCTGGTACCCCGGTGCAGAACCAGGCGGCGGCGGGTACGTCGCGCAACGCGTCATGGGCACCAAGGACGAATCTCATGCCGTCGGCGCCACCCTCTTTTTCAACTTTGCGCACTACGCCCTGCGACCATGGCCTTGGATTTTGGTCGGTTTGGCGGCTATTACGCTCTTCCGCCTTCCAGACCAGGTCCCGACCGAACTCCAGTCCGCCCTCACCGAGGTGCAAGCCCTGGAGGGCTACAGCCCCAAATGGCTCACCGGAGAGGAGTCGCCTAGTGACGTTGCCGCGGCTACCCAAGTCCTCGTGGTGCGCGAAGGCCTTCGCCAAGCGGCCCAAGATTCGCCCGCTCTCGCGGAAGCCCTCAAATACCATGTTGATCCGCGGTTTGGCTACATCTTCGCCATGAAGCACTACCTCCCAAAAGGCTGGATGGGCCTCATGCTTGTGGCGTTCTTTAGCGCCTACATGTCTACTATCTCGACCCAGCTCAACTGGGGGGCCTCCTACTTAATGAATGACGTCTGGCTCCGACTCGGCAAGGACAAGCCAAGCGGGCCCACTATCGTCCGCCGCAGTTTTGTGCTCGTCCTCATTCTGGCCGCCATCAGCTTAGCGGTTTCAACGCAAATCAACAGCATCAAAGGCGTTTGGCTCTTCATTATGGAATGCGGTGCCGGATTGGGCTTAGTGCTCATCCTCCGCTGGTTCTGGGGGCGCATTAACGCCTACGTGGAAATCACCGCCACGGTTGCCCCATTCGTCGGCTTTGGACTCGCGCGAAGCGGCTGGATTTCCGATTCGCTCAGCGCCTTCCCCAACTCCTTTTTCTTTACCGTCGCGTTCACTACCATTGCTTGGATCCTCGTCTTACTCGTGACCAAGCCTTCAGCCGCATGGCCGGCGTTTAAAGCGCGCATTTACAGCAAGGGATTGACCTCAGTCCGAATTCTCCTCTCCCGATGGATCCTCGCCGTAGTAGCCGCCTACAGCCTCCTTTTCGCCATGGGAAGCTTCTTGCTCCATCCAGGATCCGAGGCGCTTTGGTATGGACTTTCTTTCGTGATTTCGGGCGCCTTGCTCCTTTTAACGTTCCGAATGTCCACGCTGTCGCGCATGTTTAAAGGGTGAAAGGGTTGAAGGGTGAAAGGGTGAAAGGGTGAACCATTTGGGGGGGTGGGTGTTCCTAAGAGCACGTACACGCACGCCCCATGTTGACCGCCCTTTTCCTCAGTATCAGCTCCTTCGTACATGTCGCCACGCCCGATAGCATTTGCGGCATACAGACAGCCCCGAGCACGGAATCCTTCCAAGACTCCACATGGCGAATTGGCGCGCTCATTTTTAGCGACCCCGGAGACATCGGCCCCTGCTGGTCGCGAAGCGATACGACGGGGTTCTATTGGACGCCCTTTGTCGGGATTACCTCAGGCGGATTCACGGGGCCCTATTCGGGCGCAGGGGGTTCGGGGAAATACCTCTACACCTCGCCTAGTTCCGGTCCTTCTGCCACTTCCTTGCTGACGCCTAGGTATTACATGGCCCCCCTCGACACGGCTGCGATTGAATTCTACACGCACATCCTCGAATACACCACCGGCGATTTTGTATCCATGGTAGTATCTGCCGATACCGGTAGTGGCTGGTTTCCCATGCAAACGATTACAACGTCCACACAGATCGTAAAAAATTCCCCGTGGGACCGCCGAATCATCTATTTGAACCCGTTTAGAGCGGACACCATGCAGTTCAAGTTTACCGTTACACGCGCCCCAAATGCCTACCTCAAAGTGGGCTTGGATGCATTTTCCGTTCGGGATACGACCTGCCCCCCGATTGCTTCGCCTTTCACGTATTCGGGAACAGGCCTTACGCGCTTCTTCGCATTGGCCAATCCCAAACCCAACTTCAGCTACCAATGGTACTTCGGAGATGGCGGAAGTAGTACATCCACCACGCCTACGCACAGCTATTCGAGCCCCGGAAGCTATACTATCACGTTGGTGACGACGTCGGAATGTGGGCGCATCGATTCCACCCAAGGCACTTTGCAGATTTGCGCTCCATCCCAACCCAGCATTTCCTACAGTCTTTCGGGCAATACGGTGAGCTTTTTGGCCCAAGGCAGCGGCATCGCAAATGTCTACTGGTCTTTTGGCGATGGTGCATCTTCAACGGCCCAAAATCCCACCCACACCTACGCCAACACCGGCGCATTTACCGTCCAATTGAGCGCCACCAATACCTGTGGCGAATCGACCACCGCCTACGACACGGTCCGCTTGTGCAGCCCGCTCAGTCCTCAGTTCACGGCCCAAATCCTTTCGACCAATGCCCAAGGCATGACGGTTCAGTTCGATGCAGCCGTTAGTTTGGGTTCCATACAATCGTACCAATGGAATTTTGGGGACAACAGCACCGGAACGGGCCAAAGTCCCAAAAAAACCTATGTCATCCCTGGCCTGAATTACCTCGTTACGCTCAGCACCCTGGATTCCTGCGGTCAAACCTTGAGCATCTCCAAGCCTTTGACCCAAGTATCCCTTCCCAATGAAGCGGTCAACCGCGCATACCTCTACCCAAATCCCGCACAGCAGCGCATTTTCCTTCGTGCACCCGGTTCCCAAAGGCTTTTAGAAGGGAAAATTTATCATACCAACGGGACGCTCGTGGACCTCCTCCCCGCTGGAACGTCGGAATGGGACATCCTGCCACTTCCCGCTGGCATCTACTATGTGGTGCTCACCTATCCCGATCAATCCGTCGTCTTGCCCCTGGTGGTCGAACGTCCGTAACGCGCCAAAGCGTACCTCTAGTTGCGCAGACTTTTGTCTTGTGCTAAACAAAAAAGCCCCCCGCACTTCCGTGCGGGGGGCCTTGGTTTTGTGGAGAATATCGGAGTCGAACCGATGACCTCTTGCATGCCATGCAAGCGCTCTAGCCAGCTGAGCTAATCCCCCAAGTGGACGGCAAAGATAGACGGAAAAATCAATTCAATGCATAGGAGAGCTGCAGGGTGAAGGTTCGGGGTTCGGCGAGCAATGCGGGGCGGGGAGAAGCGAGGCGGTTGAGGACGTTAAGGATGCCCGTTTGGACTGTTAGATGGTCCGTCAAACGCGTGTTGAGCCGAAAGTCCACAAAGAAATCCCCCTTATTCAACTGGTAGCGACTGTCCGCCACGCCGGGCACAAAAATGGCGATGAGCGGGTCCGTGAAAATGGCGTCAATATTGGACATGAAGGAGTTGTAGCGCACACTTCCGCCCAAGGTCCAGCCCTTCCAAGAGGCCTGAACGTCCGCCTTAGCATTGTGGACGTAGCGGTATTTGAGGAAATTTTGACTCGGATCCAAGGACGTGCTCTGGTAGGAGAGGGCCTGGCCATCCACATCCGTCGCATAAACGCCGGTGGGATCCAAGGCCACAGGCAACGAATAGGTGTATCCCGCCATGCCTTCCACTTTGACGGGGCCCACAAAGCCGCGTGCACCGCCTGTAAGCTCAAGGCCGGTGATGCGCGTGGGGCCAACGTTTAGGGAGGTGAATCCGTAGTTGGCGAGCGTGGTTCCGGGGAGGTTGCCCCATTTGCCAAAGGTGAATTCCAGCATGTGGTTGAATTGCGTGTAAAAGAAGGCGGCATCGAGGTAGCCTTGCAGTCCTTTGAGGCGGAAGCCCTGTTTGTAGCCGAGTTCGGCCGTCCAGCCAGATTCGGACTGGATGCCTGGGCTTGGGAAGACTTGAAGGGCTCCCGCGGCGGAGGCGCTGAAGCGTTCGGCGATGGATGGGAAGCGGTAGCCCTGGGCCCAGGAGGCGCGGAGATGGCTGCTTTCGGCCAATTCGTAGTGACCGCCTAGGCGCAAGACGGGTTTAGCATCGGCTGTTCCGTCTACGGAAAAGGACTCCCAACGAAGGCCCATGCTCGCATCCCAACGGTCGGCCGTTTTATCCGCTTGGGCAAATACGGCTTGATTCACCCCAAGGTGCGCCCCGCTGAAGAGGGGGCTGTTCATCGCGCTGCGCAGGTAAAGCGCCCCCGCCGACAGGGTCCAGCCTTCCGAACTAAAGAGCTGCCAGAGGTACTCGGCGTGTACCGAAGTCCCCGCATTGCTGTAATCGTTGCTGTCCAGTCCGGAGGCGTTGGCATAGGACATCCCTCTAAGACGCAACGTATGCAACTGCCGGCCTTGACGGTATTTCACATGACCCGTGAGGGCTGCGAGGTCGGATTGGGTTTGGGTGGCCGAAGAGTCCAAGGGCGTGTACCCGAGGCGGTAGTCTTCCCAAATGAGCGACGAGCTTCGGTCCGACGTCCAATATTGGCCCTGCAGACCTATTTCGAGCTGATTGCTAGGCTTGTAGCGGTACTTGGCGTGCATTCGGGCCGATTGATCTCCAACCAAATACTGGTAGCCCTGATCGCCAAACAGCTGCCCATGCAGCACAATGCCATGCTGATTTTTTTTGCCATAACTGTCCGAAAACGCATACCGAACCGCCGCTCGACCGCGTGGCTGATCCCACCACCCTAAACTGCGCATCTTTGGCTTGTCATAGGCCTCCACCAGGGTGCTGACCCGAACGCGCTGCTGCGCACTCGGCTCCCAGGTCCGCAAATGGATGACGCCATTGAGCGCCGAACTGCCGTACAAACTCGAAGACGCCCCCTTCAAAACTTCCACTTGCTGCACCGCCTCCATGGGCATGGCATTCCAAAGCACGCCGCCCGCATCGGGACTTAGCGCCGGCAAATCATCAACGAGAATGAGGACGCGTGAACCCGCACCCAAACTCCAGCCACTGCCCGAACGGATGTTCGCCTGCCCATCCTGCAAGGTCACGCCGGGGGACATTTGAATGACCTGTTCGACCCGCGCATTGGCCTTTTCTTCCAATACCCGAAGCGGCAAAACATCTACGCTGACCGTTGTATTTTCAAGGCGCTGTTCGGTGCGGCTTGCCGTCACCACGGTAGTCTCCAAAAAAACCGTTGAATCTGGTCCGGACGACAGCCCTGGCGCAAAGCTTGCGAGCAGAAAAAGGGAAGGAAAACTCATCATTGCTACGGCATTTAAATAGAAAAGTATGAAAACCATTTTGGTCACCGGTGCATCCTCTGGATTTGGAAAGGCAACAGCACTTCATTTTGCCCAAAATGGCTGGAAGGTTATCGCTTGGGCGCGTCGTCTCTCTAGCATGGAATCCTGGCGTTCTGAGTTGGCTCCGGAGGTTCAAGATCACGTGCATCTTTCCGAAGTGGATGTGCGCGATTTAAGCCAAGTTGCGGCCGCCTTTTCTGCTCTGCCTTCTGCCTTTTCCTCCATCGATGTTTTGCTCAACAATGCAGGCCTTGCCGCTGGAAAAGATCCTGTGCATCAAGGGCTCATTGACGACTGGGAGCGCATGATTGACACCAATTTAAAAGGGCTTCTCTACGTCACGCGCACCGTGTCACCGGGCATGGTCTCGCGCGGTAGCGGGCACATTGTGAATATTGGAAGCATCGCGGGCAAAGAACCCTACCCCGATGGCAATGTCTACAATGCCACCAAGTTTGGCGTAGACGGTTTGACCACTGGAATGCGTATGGATTTGGCCAAATTTGGAATTAAAGTCAGCCAAATTTGCCCCGGCATGGTGGACACGGAATTCTCCGAAGTTCGCTTCCATGGCGACCGCGAAAAAGCCTCGGCCGTTTACCACAACATGACGCCCTTAGTGGCCCAAGACATTGCCGACGTAGTGTGGTATATGGTGAATGCTCCCAAGCATGTGAATTTGGCCGATGTGCTTATCCTGCCCGCGGAACAGGCGTCTGCGACGATTGTGAGTCGGAGGGGCTGAGGGCTAGAGGGCTAGAGGGCTAGAGGGCTAGAGGGCTAGAGGGCTAGAGGGCTAGAGGGCTAGAGGGCTAGAGGGCTAGAGGGCTAGAGGGCTAGAGCTTGGCAAAACAACGGAAAGTCCCAGCGCGCGGCGAAGGTCCAACAAATAGTTTAAGGGTAAAAGAGATTAAACGTTTAAGCGAAAAGGCTACATCGCGAAGCGCGTGCTTTCTAGCTACAGGGCGCAGCCCGAGCTTCCTAGCTCTCTAGCCACAGCGCGAAGCGCGTGCTCCTTTACCCGTTTGCACCGCCGAGAAGACGACTACCGCCAATCTAGGGTCGCAAATTGGCCCCATGAATCACGAACAGTATGCATTGACGTTGCAGCTGGCCCATGGCATTGGGCCCAAACGTGCTCGAGCTATTATGGAGGCCTACCCGGATGCAGAGACCTTGTTTAAGGAAACTCCCGAAAATGCTCCGCCTAATTGGCCCAGCCAGATGGTCTGGCGAGAGCTACAGCAAGAAGCGAGTAAACTATTAGAACGGCACGAAGCAAGCAATATTCAAAGTTTGAGTGTATTCCACCCAAGCTATCCAGAAACCTTAAAAAACATCCCAGATGCTCCTGTCATTCTATTCGTAAAGGGCACCTACAGCCCGTCTGATGCGCGGCGACTCGCGGTGGTTGGAACTCGGGATCCAACACCCATGGGTATGGAAACGACGCGTACCCTCGTTGAAGGCCTAGCTCCTTATGGCTGCACCATTGTGAGCGGTTTGGCCCGAGGAATTGACGCTCAAGCCCATCGAAGCGCCCTACACCTAGGACTGCCTACCTGGGCAGTGCTTGCGCATGGTCTGCACACTGTTCACCCAAAAGAAAACCAGTTTTTGGCAGAGCAAATGCTGGGGGCTGGCGGTGCCTGGTTCAGCGAATGGCCGTTAGGAACTGCACCCACTCCAGGCGCTTACCCACGTAGAAACCGGATCATCGCCGGCCTCACCCAAGGCACCTTGGTGATAGAGGCCGCTATTAAATCCGGGGCGGGCATCACTGCACATCTTGCCCACCAATACGATCGTGGGGTTTATGCGGTGCCTGGACGATTAAGTGATTTGCGAAGTCAAGGCTGTTTGGATCTCTTGCAGCGTCAAGTAGCCCACCTTGTTCTTCATCCACAGCATATCGCGGAGGATTTGGGGTGGTCGCAGCCCCAGAAAGTCGATGCCGTACCGAGCTGGCCGGAAACCCACCAAAAAATTTGGTCTGCCTTGGCTGAAGGCCCCATGCGCTTGGGAGCAATTACCGAGCACACCCATGTAGGCCCTGAAAAGTGCTTACATGCATTAGCGGAAATGATGTGGGTGGGTGACATCCGTGCGACACACGGATGGTATGCTCGCGACGGCCCTATGGCTTAATCCTCGTCGTCTTCTACAGCCTCTGCATCGGGAGCTGCATCGTCATCGCTCACGTCCTCTTGGTCGTCATCGTCTTCTAAGAATGCCGCTGCTTTCCGTTCGAGTTCCACCGAAATTTTAAACAGGTATTTGGTCGTTTCCGTCTCCAAAGGGATAGTTCGGACGGTCTTTCCTTCACTGTTTTTGTAGACAATCATGTCATCTGGATCAAATCCCTCAGGGTATTTGTCCGTGAGAATCTGCAGCTGTTCTGCAGTAATGTTTTTATAATCAACGATTAAACGCTGCTTTTCCATGGTCAGTTTACCATTTGAGTACCCAAGCGAAAATAAGCGGAGCGACGATAGTTGCGTCAGACTCTACTATAAATTTTGGCGTATCGGCATCCAATTTGCCCCACGTGATCTTTTCGTTGGGCACGGCACCCGAATACGAACCGTAGGAAGTGGTCGAATCCGAAATCTGACAGAAGTAGCCCCAGAAGGGGATATCCTCCATTTCCATGTCCTGGTAGAGCATGGGAACCACACAGATTGGGAAGTCACCGGCGATGCCACCTCCAATCTGGAAAAATCCAACGCTCGGAGCCTCTGGGTTCTGTGGATTGCGGCAGTTTTTCACATACCAGTCCGCCAAGTACGCCATGTACTCAATGCCCGATTTCATGGTGCTCGCTTGGAGTTCATTTTTGATGCAATAGCTCGCAAAAATGTTGCCCATGGTGCTGTCTTCCCAGCCTGGAACGATGATGGGTAAGTTGCGCTCCGCAGCGGCGAGCATCCATGAATTCGCAGGGTCTACGGCCTCGTCGTATTCCGCAGCAAATTCTGGAAGGCGAATCATTTGGTACATGTACTCGTGTGGGAAGTAGCGTTCCCCCTTCGCCTCGGCGCGAGACCAACATCCATGGATGTGGTGCTGAAGCTTGCGGAAAGCTTCCTCCTCAGGAATACAGGTGTCGGTTACACGATTCAGTCCAGCATCCAAGAGTTCACGTTCGTCCTGGGGCGTTAAATCGCGGTAGTTGGGAACACGCTTGTAGTGGCTGTGCGCTACCAGGTTCATGAGGTCCTCTTCTAGGTTTGCCCCCGTGCACGAAATGATGTCAATCTTTCCCTGACGAATCATCTCGGCCAAGGAGCGACCAAGTTCAGCCGTGGACATGGCACCTGCCAAGGTCACCATCATTTTGCCCCCTGCAGTGAGGTGGGCCTCGTAGCCTTTAGCTGCATCCATAAGGGCAGCGGCGTTGAAGTGCTTATAGTGGGAGTCAATGAATTGCGAGATGGGTCCGCGCATGGGTTCTAAGGTAAAAGGGTTGAAGGTTGAAGGGTGAAAGAGTCGAAGGGTTTAAGGGTTGAAGTTAATACCCCAAGATCTTTAGCATGCTTTTGTACGACTGTTCTTTGGCGAATAGGCGTGTGTTCCAGTCTCCGGTTTCATCGCGGTTGATGACCACGTGTTTCGGGGCGGGAATCAAACAGTGCTGAAGGCCTCCATAGCCAGAGATGCTCTCTTGGTAAGCTCCCGTATTAAAGAAGCCAATGTATTGCGTGGGATTATCTTCTTTGAGTTTTGGCAAGAAGATGGCGTTAGAATGCTGCTCAGAGTTGTAGTAATCGTCTGAATCACAGGTCAATCCACCGAGGAGTACGCGTTCGTACTGACTTTCCCAGTTGTTGATGGCCAACATGATAAAACGCTTGTTGATGGCCCAGGCATCCGGAAGGGTGGTCATGAAGCTCGAGTCAATCATGTACCACTTCTCACGGTCGTTTTGCTTCTTCTCGCCCATGATGGAATAAAAGGTTGCGCCGCTTTCGCCCACGGTAAAGCTTCCAAACTCGGTGAAGATGTGTGGTTCGGGTATTCCAGCTTGATCGCATTGACGCTTTATCTGTGCAATGATCTCTTCCGCCAAGTACTCGTAGTCGTATTGGAACGACAGGCTGTTCTTGATTGGGAAACCTCCGCCAATGTTTAAGGAGTCCAGCGTTGGGCAAACTTTCTTCAATTGGATGTAGACATTTACACACTTGAGGAGTTCGTTCCAGTAGTACGCGGTATCGTTGATACCGGTGTTGATGAAAAAGTGGAGCATTTTAAGCTCGACGTTTTCTTGATCCATCAAGTAATTCTTGTACATCGGAAGTACATCCTTGTACGAGATGCCTAGGCGCGAAGTGTAGAACTCAAACTTGGGTTCTTCTTCTGCCGCGATGCGTATGCCTACTCGGACCGGGCCTTTGCCTTTCTGAACCTGCTCCATGAGCATGGGAAGCTCTTCTTTATTGTCCATCACCGGAATCACATTGGTCCAGCCTTCGTTGATGAGGCGCGCAATGTTCTCCAAATACTGGGCACGTTTGTAGCCGTTGCAAACCACAAATTGATTCTTGTTGATTTTACCTTCCTCTTCGAGGGCTTCAATCAAGTTGATGTCAAAGGCGGAAGACGTCTCCAGGTGGATATTGTTCTTCAAAGCTTCTTCCATGACGAACTGGAAGTGGGAACTCTTGGTGCAATAACAGTAGTGGTAGTCTCCCTGGTAATCCACTTTGGCCATCGCCACGTTGAACATACGCTTGGCGCGCTGAATGTTCTGCGTGATTTTGGGCAAGTAGGTCACCTTTAAAGGGGTACCGTATTGCTTGATTAATTCCATCAAAGGAATGTCGTGCCAATGCAGTTGATCGTCTTCCACAAAGAACTCTTCCTGTGGAAAGTCAAAGGTCTGCTCGATTAGATCTACGTACTTGTTTTTCATCGGGTTGCGTTTAACAAGGGCTGCAAATGTAATCCGACTGAGACGGATGGCCCACTATTTACACAACCAACTCAGTTGGATTTAAGCAGTAACCGAAGGAAATTCAATCTTGAAAATACTTAACTAATTGAAATACAATTATTTATGAAAAATTGAGTCTTAAGCCCCTCGCATGAAACTCCTTTAAACCCTTTTAAAAGCACACATCCGTCTGCGTTACATTCTAGATTTTGCATGGTTTTACGGAAATCCGCCTGGAGTATGCCCTTGAAAAAGGTAAAAAATGCCCAAAACAACCTTACCAGAACCTTTCAAGTCCATTCTTTTTACCCCACCTTCACCGCGGAATACTCATTTCGGTATATAATTTTGTTAAGTATACCTAAATTCCGAACTTAAACTTTCAAACGCCTATACCCCATGTTCGATCAAATACGCCAAAGCATTGCCCCTTCTATCGTTGTCTTCCTAGTTGCGCTTCCCTTGTGTTTGGGGATTGCGTTAGGATCTGGGGCGCCTTTGATTTCTGGAATTATTGCCGGCGTTGTTGGTGGTATTGTCGTTGGCGCTATTAGCGGTTCGCATTTGAGTGTTTCTGGGCCTGCTGCGGGTCTGATTGCCATCGTTATTGTGGCCATCACGGATTTGGGTGGATTTGACACGTTTCTTCTAGCGGTTTTCCTTGCAGGCCTCTTTCAAGTTGCTTTTGGCTTCATGCGCCTCGGTATTATTGGGCACTACATCCCTAATACCGTCATTAAAGGCATGATGGCCGCTATCGGATTGATCCTTATCCTCAAACAGATTCCGCATTTGGTGGGCTACGACGTGGATTTCATGGGGGACGAGGGCTTCTGGCAGCGCGCCAATGAGAACACTTTCAGTGCCGTTCAGCACGCGTTGGGCGCCTTCACCTTTGGCCCCACGATCGTAGGGTTTTTCAGCCTGCTCGTTCTCATTGCTACTCAAGCGCTTGGCTATGCGCGCTTTGGGATTTCCAAATTCCTTCCAGCCCCTTTGCTCGTCGTCATTGCCGGGACTGCTTTGGGCTACGGTTTGGGCCAAATCACCCCCGAATGGGCCATTCTCGCCGAACATAGCGTCCAGCTTCCCAATTGGAAAGAAGGCTTGACCTCCCCAAATTTTTCGGCATTTGGCAACCTTGATGTTTGGGTTGTTGCCCTCACCATTGCGGTCATTGCGAGCATTGAAACCCTCCTATGCATTGAAGCCGCCGATAAAATGGACCCCTTAAAGCGCGTCACACCCACCAACCGGGAGCTTATCGCCCAAGGGGTAGGCAATAGTGTATCCGGTCTCATTGGAGGCTTGCCCATTACGTCTGTCATCGTTCGGACCTCTGCCAATGCGCAAATGGGCGCGAAGCACAAATCGAGCGCCATCCTGCACGGTATCATCTTGGCGGTAGCAGTAATTGCCATTACGCCTATACTGAACCGAATTCCACTTGCCGTTCTGGCCGCCATCCTCATTATGACTGGCTACAAGCTAGTCAGCCCTACGGTCATCCGAACCATTGTCGCCAAAGGCTACACGCAGTGGGTGCCCTTTGCCATCACCGTGGTGGCCATTTTGCTCACCGATTTGCTCAAAGGCATCGCACTGGGACTCGTGGTGAGTTTGATTTTCATCGCTATCACCGACTTCAAAACCAACATTGCCTACGACGAAAAAGACGGGGCCTTTACGTTTTCGTTCCGGCGTGTCGTCACGTATTTGAGCAAGGGGCTATTAAAGGAACGCCTAGAGCGTATTCCTGAAGGAGCGACCTTGACCTTGGACTTTGGGCAATGTGAATTTTTGGATGCTGACATCGAAGAGGTTATCGAAGATTTCAAGAAGCATTCCGCGTATAAAAAAATCACAGTCCGGGAAATCCGTTAAAATTCAGGGAGTTCTGGGATTTATCCGGGATAAAGGGAGTACTTTTGCGCCGCCAAACTGAAGGCGACTTTTGACTCCATTCTCATGACCCCTATTCGGAACATTGCGATTATCGCACACGTTGACCACGGAAAGACCACCCTGGTAGACAAGATTTTACACTACTGCCAACTCTTCCGCAGCAACCAGGAAACGGGGGAATTGATTCTGGACAACAACGATTTGGAGCGTGAGCGCGGTATCACCATTCTCGCCAAAAACGTGAGCGTTCGGTACAAGGACGTTAAGATCAACATCATTGACACCCCGGGCCACGCCGACTTTGGCGGTGAGGTCGAGCGCGTTTTGAACATGGCCGACGGCGTATTGCTGCTGGTCGACGCCTTTGAAGGTCCCATGCCCCAAACCCGCTTCGTGCTTCAGAAGGCCTTGCAAATGGGCCTCAAGCCCATCGTCGTCGTCAACAAAGTCGACAAGCCAAACTGCGATCCCGAAGCGGCGCACGAAGCCGTATTTGACCTCATGTTCTCCTTGGACGCCACGGAGGAGCAGCTCGACTTCCCTTGCGTATACGGTTCGGCCAAGCAGAATTGGATGAGCTACGACTTTAAGCAGCCCACGGATACCATCGAGCCCTTGATGGACATGGTGTTGAAGCACGTTCCAGAGGCCGTTTCCTTGGAGGGAACGCCCCAGCTGCTCATTACGTCTTTGGACTATTCTTCCTATACGGGCCGAATGGCCATCGGACGCCTGCACCGCGGCACCTTGAAGGAAAACCAACCCGTTTGCGTAGTCAAGCGCGACGGCACGGTGACCAAATCCCGCATCAAAGAGTTGTACGTCTTTGACGGCCTAGGACGCACCCGCGTGGAGACCGTGAAGGCCGGCGAAATCTGCGCCTTCAACGGGGTAGAAGGATTTGAGATTGGCGATACCGTAGCCGACTACGAAAACCCCGAAGCACTTCCCCCCATTGCCATCGACGAGCCCACTATGAGCATGGTGTTCACGATTAACGACTCCCCCTTCTTTGGCAAGGAGGGCAAGTTTGTGACCTCGCGTCACTTGAAAGACCGCTTGGAAAAGGAATTGGAAAAGAACTTGGCGCTCCGCGTGGAGGCTACCGACTCTGCCGATACCTTCCGCGTGTTTGGCCGAGGCGTGTTGCACCTTTCGGTCCTGATCGAAACCATGCGCCGCGAAGGCTACGAATTGCAAATCGGCAATCCCCAGGTCATCATCAAGGAAATCGACGGCGTCAAATGTGAGCCTGTGGAAGAACTCGTGATCGACTTGCCCGAATCTATGAGCGGCACCGCCGTTGAAATGGCGACCCTCCGCAAGGGCGAAATGCTCAACATGGCCCCCAAAGGCGAGCGCATGATCTTGACCTTCCACATTCCTTCCCGCGGATTGATCGGCTTGCGCAACGCCTTGCTGACCTCCACCGCCGGTGAGGCCATCATGAACCACCGCTTCTTGGAATTCCAGCCCCTCAAAGGCGACTTGCCTAAGCGCACCAACGGCTCCCTCGTTTCTATGGAACAAGGCACTGCCATCGCCTACTCCATCGACCGCCTCCAAGACCGCGGCCGTTTCTTCATCGAACCCGGCGAAGAAATCTACGCAGGACAAATCACCGGGGAGCACACGCGTGGTTCCGACTTGGAAGTCAACCTGACCAAGGGTAAGAAGCTCACGAACGTTCGTGCATCCGGCACCGACGAGAAGATGCGCATCGCCCCCGCCATCAAGCTGCGTTTGGAAGAAGCCTTGGAATACATCCAGAGCGACGAGCTCGTGGAAGTGACTCCCAAGAGCCTTCGTCTGCGCAAGATGAAGGTGAAGAAGGCC
>Ga0255764_10000533_pt1 | contig 33217 bp, 28 predicted proteins | sample 071ome_30_FD_179964 | JGI IMG/M metagenome (GOLD analysis project Ga0255764, IMG submission 179964) | Coastal salt marsh microbial communities from the Groves Creek Marsh, Skidaway Island, Georgia - 071406AT metaG (version 2) | ecosystem: Environmental > Aquatic > Marine > Intertidal zone >... | reverse complement strand
CTCGGTTGCTATCCCAGAGGGAGTCACCAGTATTGGGGATGACGCCTTCTCTGAGTGCATCAACCTGACCTCCATCACCATCCCAGAGAGCGTCACCAGTATTGGGAATGGGGCCTTCTATGGTTGCAGCAGCCTGACCTCGGTTGCTATCCCAGAGGGAGTCACCAGTATTGGGGATGACGCCTTCTCTGAGTGCATCAACCTGACCTCCATCACCATCCCAGAGAGCGTCACCAGCATTGGGCGTCGGGCCTTCAGTGGGTGCTATGGCTTAGAATCAATCGTTGTGCCAGCCGCATTTTACTCACGCACCGGAGCAGCCCTGATAGGCGATGATGCGACCCGCGAATTGTGGGGAACTTCCGGTTACACAACCCACTCAAACAACACTCAACCTCCTACAACACCTACCATCCAACCCTCCATACGCATGGCACCAGTGATCATGGTTCAGGGTGAGGAAGGCTCTGTGAAGACTATCGAGGTAGCAGACAGCCCAGATGGTCCGTGGCGGTTCTGGATGGATGTCACTGCCACTGCATCAGGTGTTGCCATCACTGATCTGGATGGTCAGGCGCACAAGCGATTCTACAGGGTCAGGGATTGATTAAACCAACTTGCCTGTGGTAAAACCACTCCATCATGAGAAAGCTCGTAATGCATTTCATCTGGTTGGTGTTGGTTCTTTCAGTTCTTAGCTGCAGCGTCCGTGCTTGAACACTCGGGGACCTGACTTACAGTATCTCTGATGGTCAGGTCACGATTACTGATTGTAACGAAGTTACTACAGGCGAGCTGGTCATCCCCGCTGAAATCGAGGGTTTACCTGTCACCAGTATTGGGAATGAGGCCTTCTCTTACTGCTACAGACTGACCTCAATCACCATCCCAGATAGCGTCACCAGTATTGGGAATTCGGCCTTCTCTAAGTGCAGCAGCCTGACCTCAATCACCATCCCAGATAGTGTCACCAGCATTGGGGGGGGGACCTTCCATGACTGCAGTAGCCTAATCTCAATCACCATCCCAGATGGCGTCACCAGCATTGGGGAGGCGGCCTTCGCTAGCAGCAGCCTGACCTCGATCACCATCCCAGATAGTGTCACCAGCATTGGGATTAATGCCTTCAGTGACTGCAGGAACCTGACCTCTATCACCATCCCTGAGGGAGTCACCAGCATTGGGGGTTATGCCTTCCGTAGGTGCGGCGGCCTGACCTCTATCACCATCCCTGATAGCGTCACCAGCATTGGGGAGGCGGCCTTCTCTAAGTGCAGCAACCTGACCTCGATCACCATCCCAAGTAAATTCCACTCCCGCTCAAAAGCAAATTGGTTGGAATTAGGCAACCTGTATCCTGAAGGCTTCTTTCCCTATCCATATCCTCGCCGAGCGAGGGCAACACCTGTTCTTTCCAACGGTTTTCTGACCGACGTTCGAATTACCAATCAGGGAGCGCGCTACACAGAGGTCCCTGCTGTCACAATTATCGGCGGTGGTGGCTCAGGTGCCGAGGCAGTTGCTGTCATGGAGGATTGGCACGTTGTTTCGATTGAGGTCATAAACGCAGGCAGAGGATACACATCAGCGCCAATTATCACCATCGACGCTCCTCCTGATATCCCATCAACTCAAGTTAGCCTTCGTATGGTGCCAGCAGTCACAGTCACTGGTGAATTTGGGCAATCTGTTATTATCGAAGTGTCCGACACCGCTGACGGTCCATGGACGAAGTGGCGGACCGTTGTTATAGGAGAGAATGGAACGACAGAGGTCGACCTAGATGAAGGCGCTGAGCAGCGCTTTTACCGGGTGAAGGAATAAAAACAGGGATTCCGAAGAAAAATAGAGGCAGTGAATGGGATGGCTCGAGTACTAGTGAGAACTCAAGAGGCTTGCTTTGTCATTTGTGGTAAAAATTGCTGCACCTAACATTTTCGCCATGTGTAGATTACACGGCATACACTCCGGTGGGGGAGGTCGGCCAAAGCAAAGATCAAGCAGCAGCAGCAATGACACGCTTTACAGCAGTGGCGGTCCATTTGCCGTTACGTGCCATTGGAATGCCTCGTCGATTCAGGCATTTGGCTATCTCTAAAAGTGTGGTCACGTACGTCAGCGGGCACTAAAAAACAGCCCCAAAATGCGAAATTATGCAGCCCCTCTGAGCTGAAAAGATTGTCGCCTGAAGAGGGCCTAGAAGACTTTCCAAAGGGCGATGAATCAGCTCAATGTGCATATTCAACATTCCATTCCATAAGAGAGGCGGAATCTTGGGCCACAACGTCCTTTACATAGCATGGAATGCTATGGGAAGAACACGTTAAAACATGGTACACCGGGAGGGATTCGAACCCCCAACCCTCTGATCCGAAGTCAGATGATCTATCCAGTTGATCTACCGGTGCGACCTATTGGGACCCAGATCATGTCCTTCGCCTTCAAGTTGGTCAATCTCCTTTTGAAGCATCCTTTTTGGTGGTGATGTCTGATGGCTGGCCTAACCCCGCAGAATGGATACGATCCTTGAAAACGATCGATGTAGAGCTTGATTTTTGCGCGATATGGAAGGATTGAAATCCGCATCTTCCAATGTCCCAACGGCAGGTGGACATTTTGAGTGAAAAGGCATTGAGTCACATCGTGGAGCATGTCATTTTGAACTATGTTAAACATACCAATAAAGCGCATTATTCCTTCTAACATCGGGCATTGTATTCAGGTCATGGTCGTCTCATTAACCATGATTTCCACGACTCGTATGGCAGCTGATAGTCCTAGGGGGACTGTCTCTTCAAGATCCAAGTCAAATTGGTACACAGGCTTCGAAGCTGGTGCCGGATATCAAATGAGGACGGATATTCAGGGTGGGGGTGAATTCGGGTTGAGTCGTTTTGCCATGAGTGGATCCCTGGGTTACCGCACCAGGCGGTTCGACACAGCAGCTTTGAGTATCGGATTTCAGCAACGGGCCTATGATTTCGATGGTGCCAATCTTTTGACCCCATCCGATCCATGGGATCAGGTTCATTTCCTCAGCATATCCTTGCCGATGTTTAAACGATTGGGAGAGGACTGGACACTCATGGCCATCCCGACCATTCGCACGATGGTAGAAGATACCGAAGATTTCGACCAGGATATGACAGGAGGAGGCATTGTCGGATTGTCTTATCAAATCAATCCGAAACTCAAGCTTGGACCGGGTTTTGGAATTTTGTCGCAATTGGAAGACAACACCAGCGTGTTCCCTGTTGTGGTGATTGACTGGGATATATCAGAAAAATGGAACCTTCAAACTGGACGTGGTTTTGGTGCTTCTCAGGGGCCGGGTCTGACCCTTTCCTATGCCTTGAACGAGTCTTGGAGTCTGGCGATGTCCGGACGATTTGAACGCTTTCGATTCCGCATGGACCAGCAGGGACCTCAGCCAGGTGGAATTGGTGAAGATCGCAATGCTTCTGTGTACCTTGCCGCAATGTATAGGGTGAATCCTCAAATCCTGTTCAACGTTTTCACGGGCTTGACATTCGCTGGTGAGTTAAGTGTCGACGATGCATCAGGCAATGAAATAGCCGAAAGAGATTATGAAGCCACACCTGTGATAGGGGTGAATATGCGTCTGCGTTTTTAATAGGTCCATTGGAAAGAGCTGCCACCTCACTCGGCGTTGCCCTGTTTTCTGTTGCTTCAGAAATTTGTCGATGCTCCCCAGATCAGTCCATAAAAGCCAGCAGGAGCCAGGGGATTGGGAACATCGTGCAAATGCAGAGGATGGTGACAATCCAGAGGAAAAAACCTCTGCTATCTGTCAGGTTTGTTTTCCGTGCGGGTGGGAGTTGGAGGATCAGGTGCGCTTGGATGCTGATGATGGGGCCTCCGATGACCATCGCAGCGTTGAGGGCATATGGAATGATGGAAAATGTTTCCATCATCCACCTGCCGGGTTGATCCAATCCGAAACCAAATGTCATCACCAACACCAACAGGTATGCCAAGCCGGGAATCAAACTGAGGAGCATCACCCATTTCCAGAAGCGGCGGTGCCGGGCGGTTTCAATGTCCATGTAAGTCAGGGTTGTCATACGTGGTTGTTGGATTTGGACACTTTTATTGTCGGGTTCGTTCAAAGTGGTCGACAGGATTAAGGGTTTTGTGATCCATTGTCCTGGGTCGGAGGCAATCCATACTTTCTAAGGAGGGCTCGGGCGTAGGCCAGGTATCCAGGGTGGAGGTCATAGTTTGCCCTTGAGTAACGGTTCAAAAGGTCCTGGGCCTTTGAAGAATGTGGCGCCAGCGTTTGGATGAGCGCTGTTTCTGTGCACATGACGGGGATGGTTGCGCCTAACTGCTTCATGGTTTGATCGAGGTGGTTCCATGCGGTTGCATCGTTGAAATCTTGTTTCAGCAAGGCAAGGCATAGCTGGATTCGTTTTTCTTCTACCAATCCGGATTTTGTGGGAGAAAGGGGTTTGTTCAGTTGTTTCCGAATTCTCGGCAGGAGTGGGGATATGTCTGTTTGACGATCAATAAAGATTTCGGTGATTTGTTCCATGGAAATGTCCGACTTATTTCCAAGTTCCATCAAGGCAGGCGTTAAGGCTTCGATGGAGTATGGCCACAGTATGAGTGTTCTCAATATGCTACGCTGGAGCTGTTGATCTCCGTCCGGCATGGTCAAAACTTTTTCAAAGATAGATTGAATTTGTCTGGCTGCCAGGTCTTGGTTTCCATCAACATTCATGATGGCCAGTGAGGCATGGAACGCCAAGCGTGGAGTTTCGGAATGCATGTTCTTTTCCAGCAGTGTGCGGATTTCCTCAGAGTCCGGAGCCAATGTTGCCATGAGTTGGTATGATAACCGTCCGAGGTTGTCTTGTTTTTCCAGCAGGTAGGGTATGGCAGCCTGAGCCTGAAGGTTCGTTTTTGATAAGATGCGCCAGGAAAAGTAATTTCTTGGATTTCCTTTCTGAATGTAAGGCAACACGGTGCGCACGACTTCATCCAGGCGGTTGGTAGCCGCGTGGAGGAAAGCCAATTCAAATAGGTATGCTTCCTTGTGAGTTGAGTTTTGTTCTTCTGCCGCTCCGTATTTGGCAACCCATTCGAATGGGACGCCCAGTTTTTCAAGCAAATCAAACGCTGCTTCACCACGTCGAATCCATTCTCTTCGAAAATCTCTGCTTTCGTTCCATGGCAGGGTTTTCAGTATTTTCTAAATGATTTTGTTTTTATCAAACTTCTCAATCAGATGGTTCATGTCACCCACCAGAAATGAAACTCCGGCTTCTCCAAATTCGCGGAAAGCTTGAATGGCTTCCTCTTGTTTTTCCGATAAAGGTAGTCTGTGGTTGTAACTGCTGCCGGTGTAATCCTCCAGGTATTGATCAAACCACCATTCCATGCTTTTTCCCTGGTAGCGCGGTTGCGCCGCCCACCAACTCGCTAGAGAAATGCCTGCGAGGCAGAGTAGGACAATAGCTTTTCGTTTGGTGAAAAGAGATCGCATGACCGGAAGGTACCGTTTATTTTAGAAATTGTGTATCATATTGTTTCATTTGGTTTAATGCACTACTCGCACTTGCAAAGTGATAGGGGGGGCAATTGACAAGAAGTTTGATATGTGTAAGCTCTTACACATGGCAACCAATCTGGCAATTGATGACAATCTCTTGAATAAGGCTCTCAAAATAGGCGGAAAGAAAACAAAAAAAGATACCGTGAATGAGGCTCTAAAGGAATTTATCGTTCGCAGGGAGCAACAGAAGGTGCTCGATCTGTTTGGTACGGTGGAATACTTTGATGATTATGAACCCAAAAAAGCCAGGAGGAGGTAATGGTCATTGTTGATTCTGACGTTTGGTCAGAGGCATTCAGGAAGAAAAACAGCAGGTTGCGTAGTGTCATTGCCTTAAAAAAACTGATCACCAAAGACGAAGTTGTTATGATTGGGCCGGTGAGGCAGGAAGTCTTGTCTGGAATAAAGAATTCGCAACAATTTGAACGAGTCAAGGAAGTGTTGAGGGCTTTTCCCAGCCATGTCATTGATGAGCCGATTTTTGAAATGGCCGCTTCTTGTTACAATCTTTGCAGAAGGAAAGGCATACAGGGAACTCATACCGACTTCTTGATTTGTGCCTGCTCTATCCGTTGGAAAACTTCCATCCTCACCAATGACAGGGATTTCGCTAGATACGCGAAATATGTTCCAATAGAACTTTACAAATATGTGAAGTGAACATGATTTGTTTGTAAGAAGAGTGAATGAAAAACACCGAACTCATCCTTTACCGCGATCTGTTGGCAGACATTAAGACACGTGTCCGAAAGGCACAGCGACGAGCGGCGCTTTCGGCGAATGCCGAAATGCTGTTTCTTTATTGGGATATCGGACGTCTGATTGCTTCCAGGCGTGATGTTGAAGGTTGGGGTGCTGGTGTCATTCCAAGGTTGGCTATTGATCTGAAGAACGAACTACCTGAAGAAAAGGGTTTTTCGCATCGAAACCTAAAGTTGATGGTTCAATTTTTCGAGGAATATCAGGACGTGTTTGCAATGGGGCAACGGTCCGTTGCCCCATTGCAGGATGCATCTCTCTCGTACCAAATCGGGCAACGGACCGTTGCCCATAAACACGCACAGCAAAATCCCCGCAAAGAACGTTTCGCAAAAGCCGATATCATCCAGCAAGCTATCTGCCAATTAGGTTGGGCTCACAATGTCATTCTGTTTCAGAAATTGAAGCACCTTCCAACTCGAATCTGGTATGCCAGGCAAGCGCTAGAGAATGGCTGGAGCCGCGATACTCTGACAATCCAGATCAAAAACCGAGCCCATCAACGTGCCGGGACCGCTATCACCAATTTCGACCGCACACTACCCGAACCCCATGCCAGTTTGGCCCAGGGGTTGTTAAAAGATCCCTACCTTTTTGATTTCCTGACCTTGGAAGAGCCCTTTCGTGAGCGGGAACTCGAGACCGGCCTGCTGGAACACGTCCAGAAGTTCCTTCTCGAACTTGGCCAGGGATTCTCCTTTGTCGGTCGGCAATACCGTTTACAGATCAGCGATCGGGAATTCTATATCGACTTACTTTTCTACCACCTTCAACTTCGTTGTTTCGTTGTTGTGGACCTGAAGAAAGGAGAATTCAAACCGGAATATGCCGGGAAGATGAACTTCTACTGCTCGGTTGTGGATGACAAACTCCGCCACTCATCGGACGCACCCACCTTGGGTCTGATCCTTTGCCAGACCAAAGATCGAGTCCTGGCAGAATACGCCCTCCGAGACATCCACAAACCGATCGGTGTGGCAGACTATGAACTTACTCGGGCACTTCCCTCAGAGCTGGCTTCCAGTTTGCCGAGCATTGAAACCCTGGAGGCTGAACTTTCTCAAGACTATTCAGAAGGAGATGCAGATGCAGGAGATGCTGGGCAGTGAGTTGCCTCCGTTATTCTCAGATAAGGGTGGCAATACCGATTAACAGGATTGAAAAACAGGATACAACTCTAATAAGATGGCCGGATGAATCATTCGGACACACGAATTACATCTAATCCTCTTCAATATGCCTAATCCATGGACCGGTAAGGGGAATCCTTACACACGCAAGGAAGTCATCGAACGACTTCATGAAACCATCAAGGAAGGAAATGCCATCATCGCCGCAGGCGCCGGGACTGGGATTTCCGCCAAATTTATCGAGAAGGGTGGGGGTGATTTGATTATCATCTACAACTCCGGTCGTTATCGGATGTCCGGACATGGGTCGACCTGTGGTTTGATGGCTTATGGGGATGCCAATGCCGTGGCAATGGAGATCGGGGAGTTTGAGGTGTTGCCGGTGGTGGAGGAAGTTCCGGTGATTTGTGGTGTGCATGCCACGGACCCGCGTCGCCGGATGTGGCATTGGTTGCTTCAGGTCAAGGACATGGGTTTTTCCGGGGTGAACAACTTTCCCACTCACACGATTGTCGACGGTCATTTCCGGGGTGTGCTGGAGGAGACCGGGATGAGTGTGAAGAAGGAATATGAAATGGTCGCTCTGGCCCGGCGCATGGATTTGTTTTCCGTTGTGTATGTCGCCACACCTGAAGAAGCGGTGGAGATGGCCAAGGCTGGGGCGGATGCGATCATTGTGCATGTGGGCACGACAGTGGGTGGTTCCATCGGGGTCACCAATGCCGTGGTGACCTGGGACTTTGCGATCCAGCGTTGCAAAGAAATCATCGATGCCGTGCGACCGCATCGCAAGGATGTGATCTTTCTGGCGCATGGCGGACCGATCAATACCCCCGAAGATGCCGATAAAATCATGAAGCACTCGGATGTGCTCGGTTTTGTGGGCGCCAGTTCGCTGGAACGCATGGCCGTCGAGGAATCCCTCACTCAGCTCACTCGTAAGTTCAAATCCCTCAAGGCGCCCGCGGCTGGAAAATTTGATTTTGAAGCGTGAGGTGCTTGACCGCGTGAATCTGATTCACTTCAATACGGGGTAACCCGGTTCAATTAATTTATGAAAAAACACATACTCCATCGTTGGGCTTCCATTTGCGCATTGGTTCTTGTTTGCTGCGTTTCGTCTGCTGATCCTTTAAAGACACTGATTGTCGGGGGAGGCACCTATCACGATTTTCAACGTTGGTTCAATCTGGCTGATAAAAAGTTGCTGGAGAGTTCCGATGTCAAAGTGGATTACACCGAGAAAACGTCCGGGATGACGGAAACGATCGCCGGTGTGGATGTGCTTTATCTGAGCAACAACAAACCATTCGAAGATCAGGCGTCCAAGGATGCGATCGTTCAACATCTGAATGATGGCAAAGGTATGTTGCTCGTGCATTCCGCTTTGTGGTACAGCTGGAGAGATTGGCCGGAGTTCAATCGCGATCTGGCAAGCGGCGGCGCGAGTGGTCATGACCGTTTGGGGGCCTTCACAGTGGATGTGGTCGAGGGAGGACATCCGGTAATGAAGGGTGTGCCTTCCACATTTGAGATTACGGATGAGTTGTATTATCAAAAGGTCGATCCCAAGGGGCCGGGTATTGAAGTGTTGGCGACCGCCTATTCCAAGATTAAGAATGATCATTACCCAAGTGTGTTCATCATCAAACATCCGAAAGCCCGTGTCGTGGGAATTACTTTGGGTCATGATGGGCAGTCGCACAGTCATGAGGCATATCAAACAATCCTGAAGAATGCCTTGAAGTGGGTTTCAGAGAAGCCTTGAGCGTTTGGTGAAACCTGACTGAAATCTCCATTACCCTTACCAATCATGGCAACCATCGCAGTCCTCGGAACCTTGGATACCAAGGGCGCCGAGCATGCCTACATCGCGCAAGAGATTCGCAAGCACGGTCATGAAACTCTGATGATCGACGTCGGCACGGGGGTTCCCGCGACGGTGGAACACCAGATCACACGCGAAGAGGTGGCTGCTGCCGGTGCGGTGGATTTGAAAGCGGTGCTGCTCAAACAGGATCGAGGTGAATCCGTGGTAGCCATGGCCAAGGCCGCTCCCGTGTTGTTGCGGCAATTGGTTGAGGAAGGACGCATTGAAGGTGTTGTGTCACTGGGCGGTGGTGGTGGGACGGCCATTGCCAGCGCGGCCATGCGGGCGCTTCCGGTGGGTTTTCCCAAGTTGATGATTTCCACTTTGGCCAGCGGCAACACGGAACATTATGTCGGCACCAAAGACATTGTCATGATGCCGAGCATCGTGGATGTGTCGGGACTCAATCGCATTTCACGAACGATTTTCACTCGAGGTGCGGGAGCCATCTGCGGGATGGTGGAATCCAAAGTAGATGCAACCGAAGACAAACCCATCATCGTGGCCAGCATGTTCGGCAACACCACTCAGTGTGTCGAGGAAGCCAGGAAAATCCTGGAACAGGCCGGCTATGAAGTGCTGGTGTTTCATTCCACCGGATCCGGTGGCCGTTGCATGGAATCGCTGATCGAAAGCGGTTTGGTGGCGGGCGTGCTCGACATCACGGCAACTGAGTGGGCTGATGAGATCGTGGGAGGAGTATTGTCCGCCGGCCCTCATCGTCACGAAGCTGCTGGCAAGGCTAAGCTACCAGCGATTGTGGTTCCAGGTTGTCTGGATATGGTTAATTTTGGAGAACCTGAGACCGTGCCTTCCACATTCTCGGGCAGAACGTTTTACCATCACAATCCACAAGTCACCCTGATGCGCACGAATCCAGAAGAATGCGCAAAACTCGGACGGATTCTGGCTGAAAAGATCAATGCTTACACAGCTCCTGTTACGGTCTTGTTGCCACTCAAAGGGATCAGCGTGATCAGCGCACCCGGACAATCCTTCCATGATCCTGCTGCAGACGAAGCATTGTTCAAAGGCATCAAAGATCATCTTCGCTCCGACATTCCCGTGATCGAACAAGATGCGGAAATCAACGATCCAGCATTTGCGAAAGCGTGCGCCGAAGCATTGCTGCGCAGCATGGAGGGGCAAGCTCCGTCTTGAACCCACTTCAGACCTGGTGGCTTTTGAAATCCATTACTTGCACAATGGAAATGCCGCAGGCGATCGGCAGAGTGAAGTCTTTCCACGTTCCACGTCCTTTGGTCAGGAGATACCTATAGGTTTAAAAATGGGAACGAGGTGGAACTCATCTACCGGTGCAGTGCGCCAGCTATTGGTAGGGGTGAGCTGCTGCTCGGCCGTTGGTGTGTCCGAATAACCCTGCAAGGTTTCGAATGTTTCAAACGCGCTCACGGACCTGCGGCAGCAGGTCCCTTCTGTATTAATAATGGTATTTTGCCTGAAGAAAATCGACTTTGTCGTCATAAACCCTGTAAACCAGTCGATTTTCATGTGTGATTCTGCGTGACCATACATTTCCTGGGAGGTATTTCAATGGTTCCGGTTTTCCCCGGCCTTCAAATGGGGTTTTCAATACCTCCTCCACCATGTCCAGGACTTTCGAAGCAATTTTTCTGTCTTGTTTTATCCAGGTGCGAAGGTCTTCTCGGAATTGTTCTTGAACAATGCAGATAAGTTTCGTCCTCCATTCCGCCTTAGTCAGGTTCTTTCAGCTTGAGCTGTTCCTGTTGCGCCTTCTGGAGTGCGGTGAGCATCACCGCTCTGGATACGGTGCGTGTACTCAAGCAGTGTCGAGATTCGAAGGGTCTGAACATTCACGGGAAGAATCTCGGTTTTTGGTAATGGAATGCAGTCTACACGTGTGAACCACAACGTTTCCCTGGCGTATCCAAAGCTGTGTCGAGCCACAGCATTCCAAAAAATTGCGCCCGTCGCGTGTTGGTCTGAAGTATTGAATGTGGAGCAAAAATACCAGCCCATTGACATGAATGACATCTGAGATAGAGTTTCGGCCTCATGCCCAGGAAGAAACGGGACAATTGCATTCGATTGCGTGGGGTTCGTCATAACAACCTCAAGGATTTTGATTTGGATATTCCGCTTGGGAAGCTGGTCGTGGTGACCGGGCTGAGTGGGTCGGGAAAAAGTTCGCTGGCGTTTGATACGCTTTATGCCGAGGGTCAGCGTCGTTATATCGAAACGTTCACGCCTTACGCGCGCCAGTTTTTCGATCGAATGGATAAACCCAAGGTCGATCGAATCGAGGGCATCCCGCCTGCCATTGCCATTGAACAACGCAATGCTGTCAAGACCACACGATCCACCATAGGGACCATGACCGAGATTTGCGATCACGCCAAAGTGTTGTGGGCGCAGAAAGCGGAGTTGTTTTGTTCGGAATGCGGGGAGTTGGTGCGTGAGGAGGATCCTGGCTTTGTTTGGAAACATTGGTCCGAAGCCGCGTCGGGTGAAACGGTGATGGTCACCTTTGATGTCCCCTTGAGTTCCAAGCTCAGTTTGAGTGAATCGCTTGGTTTGGTGGAGCAGCAGGGATTCGGACGTTTGCTGGTTGATGACGAACCCATGCGTCTGGAGGAATCACTGCCTTCCCTGGAAGGGTTGAAACCTCAACACCTGACGATTGTGCAGGACCGGGTGCGCCTGGATGCCAAATCGCGTTCCAGATTCGTGGAGGCTTGTGAACAGGCTTATCACTTTGGGAAAGGACATTTAACGGTTCGGGTTTTCGAGAGGGATTATCGTAAGGAATCCCGTATGAAGCGACATTCTCTGCACCGGCATTGTTCGCATTGCGATCTTGATTATCGGGAACCGTCACCTTCTTTATTCAGTTTCAACAATCCCGTCGGCGCATGCCCTGAATGCAAAGGGTTTGGCCGGGTGATCACCATCGACCTTATGTCGGCGATTCCAGATACCCGGCTTTCTTTAGCTGAGGGAGTTGTCAAACCTTGGCAAACCGGACATGGAGTGGAGTGTCAGAATGATCTGATGTCTTTCTGTCGCAAACGCAAGGTGCCGACCGATGTGCCGTTTGAGAAACTCCCTAAAAAACTTCAGACCTGGGTGCTGGAAGGAGATCCGGATTACGGCAAGGATGCGGAGCATCAGTGGCCGAAGGCATGGTATGGGGTGAGGGGTTACTTCCGGTGGCTGGAATCGAAGTCATACAAAATGCATGTGCGAGTGCTGCTGGCGCGTTATCGCACTTACAAGATGTGTCCATCATGCTATGGCAATCGTTTGCAACCTGATGCTTTGAATTATCGCATGCCGCTGGAAGGCACTTCGGAGCACGGAATATCTTTGCCTGAATTTTATCGGCTTCCTTTGGGGGAAGCGTTGCGTGCGGTTCAAGGTTGGCGGGATCGATTCAAACCCAAATCGACCGAACCTTTGGGCTTGGTATTGGACGAGATCCAATCGCGTCTGGCATTCATGGTGGATGTCGGCCTGAATTACCTCACTCTGGACCGACCGACGCGCAGCCTTTCCGGTGGGGAAACCGAGCGAGTGAATCTGACCAGCTGTCTTGGCACTCGTCTCGTGAATACGCTTTACGTGTTGGACGAACCCAGTGTGGGGCTGCATCCGCGTGATACGGATCGACTCATTCAGATTTTGCAACAGCTGCGTGATCTGGGGAACACGGTCGTGGTGGTGGAACACGAGGCAAAGATGATGGAAGCAGCCGATCAGATCATTGATATCGGTCCGGGGCATGGTGAATCAGGGGGTAATGTTGTCTTTCAAGGCACTGTTTCGAGATTGCTCAAATCTGCTCAATCACTGACGGGCAAATATCTTTCAGGTAATCTGAACGTTGGTGCGTTCCGGGCGCGTCCGGTGAATCCAAAGTCGAAGTCTGGCTGGTTGCGCATGGAACATGCCAACAAATTCAATCTCAAAGATCTGTCCGTTGACATTCCCTTAAATTGTCTTGTTTGCATTACCGGTGTCAGTGGATCCGGTAAAACAACCTTGGTGCGTGAGGTGTTGATTCCTTTGTTGAAAGACAGTTTGAATCAGGATCTGACGCTCGAGAAAACGTTTGATGACGATGATTCTGATTTGCCGGAATCCGGTGCCGCTTCCAAAGCTGCGAAACTTCGGGGCGGTAAAGCGATCGACGAAACAGTGCTGGTGGATCAATCCCCCATAGGCCGAACCCCGCGATCCAATCCGGCAGTATACGTAGGGGCCTTTGATTCCATTCGAGAACTGTTTGCCCAGACGAAAGACGCCAAGAAAAACAAACTCAAACCGGGCAATTTCAGTTTTAATTCAAAGACCGGGCAGTGTCAGCATTGCAAGGGTGTGGGGTTTGAGAAGATCGAGATGCAGTTTCTGAGCGATATTTTCATCCGCTGTCCCGAGTGCGAAGGGCGTCGCTATCGTCCGCAGATTTTGGAGATCAAGCTGACCGGGGAAAGCGATGGAGATGCCAAACAACCATCACGTTCCTGGAGCATTGCCGATTTGTTGGAAGCGACGGTGGATGAGGTATTGGACTTCCTTCCATCCCTTCCCGAATCACGGCATGTTCAAAAGGCGGGGTATGGGTTGCAATGGCTGCAAAAGGCGGGGCTGGGGTATTTGCAACTGGGTCAACCGGTCAATACCTTGAGCGGAGGGGAAAGCCAACGCCTTAAACTCGTCAAACACCTCACTCAAATATCGGGCATGCGCAATGGTCCGAAGCATTGTCTGTATGTTTTTGATGAACCCACGACCGGACTGCATTTTGAAGATGTGCGGATTCTGCTGAATTTGTTTCAGGAACTGGTGGACGCAGGCCATTCGGTCATCATGATCGAGCATCACATCGATGTGATCAAGAGTTCCGATTGGATTCTCGACCTGGGCCCGGAGGGTGGTGATGGCGGTGGTGAACTGGTGGTGTGCGGGACACCTGAGACGGTTATGAAATGCAAAGGGAGTTTTACAGGGATGGCGTTGCGGGAATTGGTTTGAGTTTGAGCCAAACTGTTTGTTGTTTTCCGCAGATGTCACAGATGAACGCAGATGTAGGGAATAGATTCAGGGAAATGTATGTGTGATAAGCCTGTCTGTGGCACTCTTTCATTCAATAGGTAAACACCATGTTTTTATTTAAATCTGCGATTATCTGCGCCATCTGCGGATAACACCAAATCATTCCCTACTTCGCCATCAAATGCCCATCATACCCTTCTTTGATGAGGAAATGCCAGGCCTCCAGAACGGATGCAGGCATGTCCTGTTCGGTTTGGTATCCGAGTTTGGGGTATTCGATGATGCGCTCCAGGTCGCCGACCATGATTTCGGTGACGAGTTCCCGGGTAATTTCGGCATTGCAGTAATCGTGAAAACCGAGTTGAGGTGATGTGATCTGCCATTCGATTTCCGTCCATTGTTTGCAGAGGGAAGCGTAGGCGCGTCGCTCCATGTAAGGTTTTTGGATGGCGATGGCTTTCTCGATTTGAATGCCTTTTTCTTTCAGAAGTGCTTTGGAGTTTCGTATGTTTTCGCCGGTGTTGGTGGCGTTGGGTTCTTTGAGAATGGCATCCGCCGGGACGCCGCATTCCATGGCGCGTTCGGAAATAAGTTCGGCTTCGGGCTTTTCAAAGACGCCATCGGTCCAGTTTCCATATCCACCGGTGAATAACAGCAGAGGAGCCATGCCGGCGTGATAAAGTTCTGCCGCGCGGTCACCGACGCGCAAATCGTGGCTTCCGAGGATCAGGATCATCCCAGCAGGGATCACTGGTTTTTTTAGGCAATGATAGTCCCAGATTTTTAAAGCAGCCGCTTCGATTTCTGTGTTCCATGGCAAAGATTCCGACATGGGGGCAATTTGCCAAGGATAGGGGATGGAGTCGATTTATATTACAGTCGAAGTGAACGAGAATATGAATCGGTTTCGGGCCCCGCTCAGGTAGATCGTATCGTCCCGATGCGCCCCTCAAGGTATCCTTGAGCAGCTATGCGATTCAAAGAAAACCCCGACGTATCTGAATCGCAAACCCCATTGATCACAATCGAAAACCGATCTGAATGTTGAGAACCGTAGGCTTCCCGAAATGGAAGTTTATTGGTATTCGAACACCACAAGGGGCGCGCCGGGGACGGCACGCGCTACCTGGAGTGTTCGGATGGGGTTGTTGGTTTACACATATCTGTAAGCTTGGTTTGCATTTGCGCGTTATAGTCGTCAACATTTGGGAAATGACGCGTCGTAAGGAAAATATTTTAATTGCCGTATCCACCGTAGTGGCTTTGTCGCTGCTCACCTGGTGGCGCGCCAGTGTGTTGACGATGCAGAAGGACACCGGACCTTTACCCGAGGGGCAACGGTCTTTGAAACCGGTGGAAATGTATGTGGAATCCGGTATGGGTGATATGTTCAAGGAGTTGATGACTGCTTATGAATTGGCTCATGGCATACAAGTCAAAAGGATCCCCCTCCAAACCAGTTCGGTTCAAGAGGTGAAATTGCCCGATTTGAATGCTTCGCGGATTCTCCTCCTGAGTGAATCACAACGTGGTCTGTGGGAACAACTGCCAAACCCATGGGAAGAAAGCCCCGTTTTACCCGATGAAGAGTTGTTGCCGGAGGGCAAAGTCAGACTCTTTCTCATTCATTTTCCGGAGTCCAAGTCCGATCCGAATGTGACGGAAGTGATTCAATATCTCACCAGCGAATCACAGGTGGACTTGCTCTATGGCAATAAATCCCGGTAGAGTCACCTTCATCAACCAAGAAAACGCATGCACAACAACAGCCGATTACTTTTCGAAACCTACGCGCAGAGCTATTTCAAGGATGCGGAACGTATTCTTGAAATCGGACCGTCCGATTTCCCATCTCCATACTGCAAGCTCGCTACCGGAGGGTCGGGGAAATGGGACACCCTGGACATCACCGACGATGAACGGCTCACTTACCGAAACGTCGATCCTTATACGTTTCCGATCGAAGACGAATCTTATGATCTGGTGTTTTCCGCGCAGGTGTTTGAGCATGTTCCCAAAATTTGGGTGTGGATGAAAGAACTGGCGCGTATCACCAAAAAGGATGGTTTGATCATCACCTTGAATCCTGTCAGTTGGCCTTACCACGAACACCCCCAGGATTGCTGGCGCGCTTATCCGGATGGCATGCGGGCGGTTTCCGAGGAGGCGGGTTTGGAAGTGGTGCTTTCCAAGTGCGAGAGTATCGAATCCAAAGGCATCAAAAAGGTGGTCCCCGGAATCGGTATGGAATGGCAAAGCAAGAAGCGTATTTTGATTTCGAAACTGTTGGCACCACTCGGATTTCCGATGGAAGCGGCCTTTGATACGGTGACTGTTGCTCGCAAGCCCTGATCCAAGCTGATAGGCTCTACTCCTTTTCCATGATGGATGGAGAATCTGTAAAAGAAGAGTATATCAAAGACCGCCGAGCTATGAGCTTTGCGGGTTACAAACGAGAGGACCTGGGAGATCTCGTGCGACAGACTCCATGTGAAGGCAAAGGAGGAGGCTGGGTATATTTCCCGCAGTTTGACGAGTGGGATGCGGATCGAATCATCGAGGAACAGATTGAATTTTTCAGGGATGCCGGTCTTGAGTTTGAGTGGAAGGTGTATGATTTCGATCAACCGGATTCAATTGCTCAAAAGTTGGTTCAACATGGTTTCAGTCAGGGAGAACCCGAACATTTGATGGTGTTCGATCTTGAGAAGACTCCTTCCAGATCGTTCGCATTGCATGAAGGGATTCGTATTGAAGCGGTTCAAGGTAAGGAAGATTTTCAGTCCATGCGGCGTTTACAGGAGGAAATATGGGATCGGGATCTCGCTTGGCTTTTTGATTATATCGCCGGAAATTCGGATGTTTTTTCCTGTTACGTTGCCAGGGAAGGAGACGAGGTTGTCGGATCCGGATGGGTGGAGTATTCACCCGGATCTCAGTTTCCCGAACTGCATGGGGGAGCTGTGATTCCGAGACTTCGCCAAAAAGGGATCTATTCTGCCTTACTGGCCACGCGTTTAAAGGAAGCTGCGTCCAAAGGCCATCGTTTTCTGTCGCTGGATGCGGCTCCGATGAGTAAACCGATCCTTGAGCGCAAGGGGTTTGTCAGTCTGGCTGTGACTTGGCCGTATAGTTTTGGTGCGGGGGATTAGCCTTTGTTGAACCGATCCTATTCATCTGCTTCCCCGGCTGCGATGGCGATTGCGCTCACCAGGACCAGCAAAAGCGGTATTCGAATGATCCATTTTCTTAAGGCCATGATTGAGATATGGGTGACACTCTGGTCATTCATCATAAAATTTCAACTAGTTTATTTCAAAGTAGATGTGTTTTTTATGCACTGAGATTTTCATTTGCTTGAGGGGGTTTTGGTAATGGAGATGGGTCTATTTCTGTCGAGACGTAGAGAGGTTCAGGTTTGCAGCGTTTTGACCCGATTTGGGTATGTGGAATGTATCCAGAGCGGTGCTGCACACCGCAGTCCAGAGTGCGGCAGTGTTATTTTGGCAATTTCGGAATGGGAGTGAATCCTCGCTTTCCAGGCAAACAATAGATTGCCAAAACCCATCGTTTTGTCTTTGCTCCCCTGTTGGTAGTGGCAGTTCTTGCCGTTTCCAACCTTGAAAACCTTAATTCTGAACTTGGACTATGAAAACTGAACCGCTGTCTTCAGCGGAATTATCTGAACTGATCCTTGGGTTGAACCGGCTTGCCCGCAACCTTTGGTGGACCTGGAACCAGGAGGCTCAGGAAATCTTTCAAAAGCTTTCTCCGCGTGCCTGGCAAAACCTGTATCACAACGCGGTTGCCGTGTTGCACGAGGTATCCGATTACGAACTCCGTACCCGTTTGCAGGAGCCGGCTTTAGCCGCTGCTGTTCGGGAGGTGTTGGAAAAATTCGATGCCTACATGAACGAGCCCAATACCTGGGCTGCTGAAAATGCACAGAAGTTGAACGACAAACCCGTCGCTTATTTCTCGGCTGAGTTTGGTCTCAGCGAGACCTTGCCCATTGCTGCGGGAGGTCTCGGCATCCTGGCGGGTGATCACGCGAAATCGGCCAGTGATCTGGGATTGCCTTTTGTTGGCATCAGTCTGTTTTATCGTCAGGGCTACTTCATGCAGACCATCAACGAGGAAAACTGGCAGACGGAATACTATTCCATGCTCAACCCTCGCAACCTGCCCATGGAGGCTGTGCTCGACGCCAAAGGCGAACAGTTGACCTGCATGGTGCAGATCGCCACGAGCCAGGTGAAGTTCAAGGTGTGGCGGGTCAATGTAGGACGCATTCCGCTTTACCTCATGGACACCAACCTGCCTGAGAACGAGGAGCATTATCGTGATCTTACCTTGCGGGTTTACGGTGGCGACAGCACGACGCGCATCATGCAGGAAATTCTGCTCGGTGTCGGTGGTGTGAAAATGTTGCGAGCGCTGGGTCTTGAGCCTTCCGTGTTTCACATGAATGAAGGGCACGCCGCGTTCCTTACTTTGGAACTGATGCGTGAGAAGTTGGCTGCCGGCAGTTCTCTGGATGAAGCCAAAGAGCAGACCACAAAGGAATGTATTTTCACTACACATACCCCCGTGGAAGCCGGGCATGATCGTTTCACCAGCGATCTGGTGCAATATGCCGCAAATCGCTTTGCCTCCAACCTCAACATTTCCCATCAGGAATTCATGGACATGGGGCGGGTGCAGCAGGGTGATGAATCCGAACCGTTCTGCATGACCGTTCTGGCACTCAAGTATTCGCGCACTGCCAATGGTGTGAGTGAACTGCACGGTGAAATCAGCCGGCAGATGTGGCAGGGGCTTTATCCCGGCAAATCCGTGGATGAAGTGCCGATCGGGCACATCACCAACGGTGTACATGTTGCCGGTTGGATGAAAGGGCCGTTGCGCCGTTTCTTCCGTCGTCGTTTGGGTGAGGGTTGGGAGAAGGATTTGAACACGCCCGAGTTCTGGCAACGTATGGAGGATCCTGAATTTGTTTCCGATGAGGAGATCTGGGCTTTGCGTTCACTGTTGCGTCGTGAGTTGATCGAGTTTGCGCGCCGGCGCCTCTTGATTCAGGGCCAGAGTCTGAAGCGCGAGAACTTCATTAATTATGATCAGTTGTTGAATCCTGACGTCTTGACCATTGGTTTTGCCCGTCGTTTTGCAACTTACAAGCGTGCCCCTCTGATCTTCCAACAGTTCGAGCACATCGTCAAACTGGTCAAGGACAAGCAGCGCCCGATTCAGTTTATCTTCGCCGGAAAAGCTCATCCCCGTGATGATGAAGGTAAGCGTTTCATTCAACACATCATCCACCTCAGCAAACACACGGAATTGCATGGACACCTGGTGTTCCTTGAGAACTATGACATCCATGTGGCCCGTCAGATGGTTTCCGGTTGTGATGTGTGGTTGAACAATCCGCGACGACCACTGGAAGCTTCCGGCACCAGTGGACAGAAAACTTCCGCTCACGGTTGTCTGAACATGAGCATCATGGATGGCTGGTGGCGTGAAGGGTTTGATGGCACCAATGGCTTTGCCATCGGTCCGGATTCACATCCCGATTCCGTCGAAGAGCAGGATCGTGTCGACAGCGAAAACCTATACAAGGTTCTCAATGACGAGGTGATTTCCACTTTCTACAATCGCGATGCCGCCGGTGTGCCACGTCAGTGGATTCAAAAGATCCGCCGATCCATCTCCACCTTGACGCCGGAATACAATACCTGGCGCATGGTGCAGGATTACGCCAATAAGTATTACCTGACTGGCGAATAATTCAACCAACCCGGCCGGTTCCGTTTGTGGGGTCGGCCGGGTTATTCTTTTACATGTCTGTTTCCCTTCAATCTGCAACTCCTGACAGCCTCAAGGATCATCTCAAGGAGTGGGGAGAACCTGCGTATCGGGGAGATCAGATTCTCGATTGGGTCTATCGAAAGCGTGTGGCGTCCATCGACGAGATGTCCAATCTCTCCAAAAAACTACGAGAGAGATTGGGTGCAGATTTTCGATGTGTCCTGCCTGCATGCGTTCGAAAACAGGGAGGGGACGACACCACTCAAAAATTTCTCTGGCGGCTCGAAGATGGCGCCATGGTGGAAAGTGTATTGATCCCCGCCAATCCCGCACTATACGGAGAAGCCAGCGATCGTCATACTTTGTGTGTTTCGACACAAGTGGGATGTGCATATGGATGCAAGTTCTGCGCCAGCGGTTTGGATGGGTGGAAGCGTAATTTATTGCCCGAGGAAATTGTCGGACAATTACTCGCGGTGGAGCATCATTTTCGATCCAAACTAGGCAGGGAACAGGATCGCAAGGTGAACAATCTTGTCATCATGGGCATGGGGGAACCGATGGCCAATTACGAGCACCTTATGCAGGCGCTTTCGATTGTGAATGCGTCGTGGGGATGCAACATCGGAGCCCGCAAAATCACTATTTCCACCAGCGGCCTGGCACCACAGATCGAAGCTTTGGCCAGGGAACCTTATCAGTTTCGACTGGCGATTTCATTGCATGGTGCCACCGATGATGTGCGTTCTCAGATCATGCCGGTGAACCGGAAGTATCCCATTCAGGTGCTCATGGATGCCTGTCAGACTTACATCCGTGAGAAGGGGAAGATGATCACATTCGAATACATTTTGATCGCAGGGGTGAATGATAGTGCGGATCAAGTGGCGCCATTGGCTGACTGGGCTCAAAAGATGCACGCAAAGGTCAACCTGATTCCTTATAATTCAGTGGACGGGCTTTCCTGGAAACGCCCGGTTGAAGACGTTCAAGAGAACTTTTTGGAAGGCCTGCTCCAACGTGGCGTTAAAGCAACCCTACGCCGGGAAAAAGGCCATGACATCGATGCTGCCTGCGGCCAATTGCGTTTGAAGGTTGAAAAAGAAGGGTAGAACGGAACAGCTCACAAGGTAGCAAGGGGGAGTCCCTGACCCAATAAGGTAGCGACGGGCCGGGGACGACCCGTTGCTACCTTTTTAATGCTTCGCTTATCCATTTGAACACGGGGTTCAATGGATGTGGGTCTGTTTGTGAATCCGGCCAGGGTTTCTTGTCCAGATCGGTATCGTTCCAACTCATCACCATGTTCCATACGGGAATGGCTACCATGCCACGTTTACCATGTTTATGGCCCAGGCAAGCGAATGCGCCCGCAGGAGCATCCGGCCAAAATCGCTGACCGCCCGCCCGTTTCCCGTTGACCCACCAGAGCCAACTGTAGGAACCGTAATGATCCGTTTGGTTATCGGGGATGTTGCGCGAACCGATGCTGCGTTGATGGGGCAGCATGTCTGCTTCCACCCCTTTGGTGCGCGGAAGTGAGATCGGTAGTGGCGATTGCGTGATCATGCGAACATGGTCGGGTTGGAGAATCTGCTGCTTTCCCCAACGCCCTTCATTCAGGTAAAGCCATCCGAATCGACAGAAATCGCGCGGCGAAATTTTAAGGCGACCTGCCCGGTCCTTCACTCCAAACGCGAGCATGCTGACCGGATCTTCAAATTGAAGCGGGTTCGTTAACAAGGGGTGAAAGACCTCTTCGTCGACCTTGCTTTTCTCCACTCCGTAAACCCCCTCAAACAAACTGTCCCAAAAAAAAGCCATCTGAAAATCATTGTAATCATAGGCCGATCCCGGCGCCTCGTTCACGCCATAGCAGGCCGTTTGGGTGGCGAGATGAGCGAAGGTCATTTGGCGGTCCTTGTGATCCAGCCCGGCATTGATGGAGCCCAGTTCCGGGTGGATGTCTTTTACCTTTTGATCGAACGAACTCAACCTGCCGGTTTCCACGGCATGAGCGAGAAAGTGGGTATAGATGGGTTTGGCGGCCGAAGCGACATCTCCCGCTTTGCTCGCATCGCCCCAACTGAAGACCCGATAGCCATCTTTGACAATCATACCACGACCTTTGAGGTATTCCGGAATCTTCACTAGAAATGATTCCTGCAATCCAACTTCTGCGCTTGATCGCTCCTCCCAGGACTTGCCTGGAAAGGTGTTGTTGGGGGGGGCTGCCTCTTCTGCAAGGGAAATCGATGTGAGCCACACGTACGTTATCAATAAAAGGCCAGGGAGTGTGTTTTGGAAACACGAAGAAGCAATGTGTTGTACTGGACCGATCATGTGATGAGTTTATGCCTAAACACTCTACAAAAGGAGCAAATTCAATCCGGAGAATTGAGAGAAACCCTTATCCAGCGTAACCAGTTGAAAATCTGCACACGTCGCGAAAGCGGCCAACCAGGCATCCATCCAGAGTTTAGGGGATGCGGTTCGTTGTTCGGAAAACGTACGCCAAGTTGCCATGACATCCTTAGGTTCCGAAGCAAACGTAACGCATTCATCTTCCAGGAATGCATCCAGGACTTGAAGTGCCTCGATATTCCTGAGTGGAGGCAGGTTGTATGGGGCGATCACGGACTTTGTCGTCAATAATCTCATCAATCCCAACTGAGTAGTGCGACAAAAATGAATGGATTTCGGTTTGGCCTGGCTCTCAAACCAGGATCGAGCTGTTTGATGATGTGTGTGACCTGACACCGCCAAGGCCAACCATACGTTAATGTCTGGTAGTGTCATGGTGCCATTCAGCTTCCTGTTGTAATAGGATCTCGTTGAGTTCGTCAGGTGTTAAATCCTTGGCAGGCGCGACAGGCGGTGAACATTCAATGATTGGAAAGCGAACGCGATGCATTACTTTTGAATGATCAGGAGTTCGGGGTTGTTCAAGTCCTAGTCGCATGATCTCCGCCGCAACATCCTTTAACTTTCTACCTTCACTGGCCGCTCGAATCTTCATTTCCCTAACCAGTTCGGCCGGCAAATCAATCGTAGTTTTCATATTAGCAATTAAACCAGAAAACCAGCTACCTGTCAACATGGTATCGTTTGGCGATATAAAGGGACAGACCTATTATTTCCATGGTTGCCCGGATTCTTCCTAGGCGTGTAATAGGTTAACCATCAAAGGAAACTCGACTCCTGGAGTTGAGATTCGTCTAGGAGGCAGCTTTTTGATTGAGAGCGGCTAAGATGACATTCCTGTGCCCTCTCCCTAAAAACGTAGGTGACGCTCCTATGGATTCTTTGTAACGTGTCCTGGTTGCCGGGGTGCTTCATTCGATGGTTGTCTTTGTTCCGTCGGAATCGCCTTTGGCATATCTTGAGTTTCAGAGATTAAGACATGGCCATTAAAATTGATTCGAAATTGACGCCGACCAAGTTGGTTCCGGCGGTGGAGCGTATGTGGGATCTTTCAGGTAAGAAGATCCTGAGCATCGAGAAAAGCTGGAAACCCTCGCAGGGAACTCCCGTGTTTACCGTTCGTGGCAAGTATGCGACGCGCGGTTGGACTGAATGGACGCAAGGGTTCCAGTATGGCGCCGCCGTGTTGCAGTACGATGCGACGAATCAAAAGCCTTTTCTAAAAATCGGACGTGATCAGACCGTTCAACGCATGGCCACTCACGTTTCGCACATAGGGGTTCACGATCATGGGTTCAACAATGTTTCCACTTATGGAAACCTGCTGCGACTAATGCGTGAAAATCGCATCCCGCAAAACACATTTGAGCAGAACTTCTACGAACTGGCTCTTAAAGTTTCCGGTGCTGTGCAGGCATCACGCTGGACGACCATTGCCAATGGCGGGGGGTTTGTGCATTCCTTTAATGGACCCCATTCCCTGTTCATCGACACCATTCGGTCGATGAGGGCTCTTGGTGTGGCGCATCGTATGGGACATGTCTTGATGGCTGAGAATGACAAACCGATCTCGCTGTTGAAGCGCCTCGTCGAGCACGCTCAAAGCACGGCTGATTACGGTGTCTACTACGGTGAAGGACGCGATGCCTACGATGTGCGCGGTCGCACGGCACACGAAAGTGTTTTCAATGTGAAGGACGGCAACTATCGATGCCCGAATTCCCAGCAGGGTTATGCGCCGTTCAGTACTTGGACACGCGGGCTGGCCTGGGCTATTTGCGGTTATGCCGAGCAACTGGAGTTCCTCAAGACCATCTCAGACAAAGAACTCAAACCGTTGGGTGGACGCAAGCAGATCGAGGCCATGATGCTAAAAGCTGCGGAGGCAACTTCTGATTTCTACCTGAAAAACACCTGCACCGACGGCATTCCGATGTGGGATACCGGCGCACCTAATCTGCATCGACTCGGTGATTATCTGGACCGCCCTTCAGACCCATACAACGACTGGGAACCGGTGGATAGTTCCGCTGCCGCCATTGCGGCTCAGGGCCTGATTCGTCTGGGGAATTATTTGAAATCCAAAGGCAAAAAGCAGGCGGCCAAACAATATTTTCAGGCTGGATTGACCGTCACCGCTTCATTGCTCGAAGAGCCGTATCTTTCCACAAACGATAAACATCAAGGTCTGTTGTTGCATTCGATTTACCACCGGCCCAACAACTGGGACCACATCCCGCGCGGCAAAAAAATCCCTTGTGGGGAGAGTTCCATGTGGGGGGATTACCACATGCGCGAGCTGGCCTTGCTGGTTTATCGTCTCGCCAAGAAACAGCCATACCTGACATTCTTCGGCTGCCTGGATTGAACAGGTATGGGGCTCTAAAACAGTTTTCCATTTTGACAGATAGTTTGAATCATGGCGGAACCTTTTAAATTAATTCGTATCCCGACACTGAAAACACCGGCTGCTTTTCGGGAACACGTCCAGTCACTTGGTCTGGATCTGCGTTGCGACGATGATCTGGCAACGGGTGATCAGTCCCCGCTGACACAGCCCGTATCGGATGTCACCATCAACGGTAAGACCATTGGCAATCGTTGGGCGATCCATCCCATGGAAGGTTGGGACGCCACGACCGATGGTGAACCGAGCGAAGAAGTCGTGCGGCGTTGGCACCGGTTTGGTGTGAGTGGCGCCAAACTGATTTATGGCGGCGAAGCCATGGCGGTGAGACCCGATGGGCGAGCAAATCCAAACCAACTCATCATTCAGAAAGGACGCGAGAAAAGCCTTGGCTCTCTGGTGAACACACTGACCCAGGCGCATGGAGAACGTTATGGCAGTACGGATGATTTGGTGATCGGTTTTCAATTGACCCATTCGGGACGCTTTTGTCGTCCAAATGAAAAATCACGCTGGGAATCACGCATCGCTTATCGTCACCCGATTCTCGATAAAAAATTCCATGTTACCAGCGATGATCAGATATTGTCCGATGACGATGTTCGGGCATTGATCGCAAAATATGTCGAAGCTGCGGCAGTTGCCCGTGATGCCGGAGCGGATTTTGTGGATATCAAACATTGTCACGGATACTTGTTGCACGAGTTTCTTGGAGCGCACACCCGGCCGGGCAACTACGGGGGTTCCTTTGAAAATCGTACGCGCATCCTCCGCGAGATCATGGAAGGTATTCGCGCTTCCGGTAACAACATCGACATCGGTGTTCGTTTGAGCGCTTTTGATTTCGTTCCTTTCCGGCCTGATCCCGAGCTTTCCGTTCCGGGAAAACTCGGCCCGGGTATACCGGAGCCTTACGATCATTGTCTGCCTTATCGGTATGGCTTTGGTATCAATCCGGATAATCCTTTGGAGTACGATTTGACGGAGACCTTTCAATTCGTCGACTTGTGCGTATCGCTTGGGGTGAAGATTCTGAATGTCAGCGCCGGTTCGCCTTATTACAACCCGCACATGCAGCGCCCGGCAGCTTACCCACCCTCGGATGGGTATCAGCCTGCGCATGATCCTTTGATCGATGTGGAACGACAAATCCAGGTCGTGCGACAAATCAAAGCCAAGACACCTTCGTCCCTCGCCGTTGTGGGCACGGCATACAGTTACCTGCAGGAATATCTGCCCCACGTGGCCCAGCACAATGTGCGTGAAGGATGGACCGATATGGTTGGCTTGGGTCGTATGACTCTGAGTTATCCTGACATCCTGGCCGATGCCACCACCAAGGGTTCGCTGACGCCAAGAGCCATTTGCCGAACGTTCAGTGATTGCACGACGGCTCCACGCAACGGATTGATCAGCGGGTGCTATCCGTTGGACGAGTATTACAAAGAGAAACCCGAATTTACCCATCTCAAGGACATCAAGAAAAACGTAGGAGCCTGATATGAGCGCACCCAAACCATCTCAAACAGTCAGCCGAAGCGGTCGTTTCAGTATGGGACCTGCTGAAGAAGTGCTAAAATTTTCAGAGTCGGTTTCATTCGACTGGCGTCTCTGGCGTCATGACATCATCGGATCCATGGCCCACGCACGCATGCTGAAATCCATCGGTGTGCTGACCGCTGCCGAGTTGCAGGAGATTCTCGAAGGGCTCGGCAAAATCGGTGAGGAAATCGAGGACGGCAACTTCGAGTGGAAGACCGAGCTGGAAGACGTTCATATGAACATCGAAGCCGAGTTGACCAAACGCGTTCCCGCCGGAGCCAAACTTCACACCGCTCGGTCTCGCAATGACCAGGTCGCGCTCGACATGCGGATGTGGATGCGGGAAGAGATCGTCGATCTGATGGCGGAATTGCACACCTTGCAGTTGGCGATGGTTCAACTGGGCGATCGCAATAAGGAAACATTGATTCCGGGTTACACACACCTGCAACGTGCCCAGCCGGTGTACTTCGCGCATCATTTGCTGGCATACGTGGAAATGCTGGATCGCGACAAGGGGCGTTTCAGGGACACCTTTGAACGCGTCAACGTTTGCCCCCTCGGAAGCGGAGCCTTGGCGGGATCGACTTTGAAACTGAACCGCAAGATGGTGGCAGAGGAATTGGGATTCGTGAATCTCGAGGACGAACCCATGATCTCACGCAACTCCATGGATGCCGTCAGTGACAGGGATTACATCGTTGAGTTCTGCTCGGCAGCAGCTTTGACGGCGGTGCACCTTTCGCGTTTGGCGGAAGATCTCATTCTTTGGTCGAGTTCGGAATTTGATTTTATCCGCATCTCCGATGAATACACCACCGGATCGTCCCTGATGCCTCAGAAGAAGAATCCGGACATGGCCGAGTTGACACGTGGTAAATCGGGACGCGTGATCGGTAACTTGATGTCTTTGCTGACACTGATAAAAGGCTTGCCGATGACTTACAACCGTGACCTGCAGGAAGACAAGGAACGACTCTTCGACACTGCGGACACGCTGCGAGCCTGCGTTCGCATCATGGCGGGCATGATCGGGCACATCACCGTGCGCCATGAAAACTGCATGGATGCCGCCAGCGATCCGGCTTTGTTGGCAACTGATTTGGCTGACTGGTTGGTGGAACAAGGCGTTGCCTTTCGTGAAGCTCATCACCTGGTGGGGGCCGTTGTGGGTGTCTCCGAATCTTTGAATCGTCCGCTCGACAAACTGCGGGTATCTGATCTCAGGAAGATTGATAAACGTCTTACCAAACAGGCCCTTGAAGTGTTTAACACAAAACGGGCCATGGAACGTCGACAAATGGTGGGATCTCCCGGTGTGAAGGAAGTTCGAAAACAGATCAAGTTCTGGAAGAAACAATTGAAGGATTAATGAGTTGGCCCCCGGGATCCTTGCTTGTGAAACTGAGGGGATTGGTTTGCCTTGAAACAGGACACAGTCCAACATTGGTTTGATCGAATGAGCCCGGAGACGTCGTGTTCAGGAAAAGAGTAAATGTTGAATGTTGAGACGTGACCCCAATGCGTGAACATACCAAAGAAACGTTGCTGACTGACTTGTTGCGTCGGGTGTCGCGGTCGTTTTATCTGACACTCAATGTTCTGCCAAAGCCGGTGCGGAATCAGATCGGGTTGGCTTATTTGCTGGCGCGCGCTTCGGATACCATTGCGGATACCGAGCTGCTTCCATCGGATCAACGTCTGGCATTGCTGGATGCCTACGGTTACGCGGTGCAATCGCAGGATGCTTCGGCTCCGTCCATGAATGCCTTTATCAAAAAGCAGGCTGATGATTCGGAGGCCGAACTTTTGCGGGTCTGTCATCAGGCAATTGACGTGCTGCGTCATTCGGCTGAGGACGATCGCGTGTTGATTCGGGAAGTGTTGGACATCATCATCAGCGGTCAAAAGCTCGATCTCAAACGGTTTCATTCCGGCAAGGATTCCAAAATTGTCAGTCTTGATACACCGGATGATTTGAATGATTACACCTACCGGGTTGCCGGTAGTGTCGGTGCCTTTTGGACACGCATGTGTCTGGCACATTTGCGGGGTCGGACCGGCGAATCACCCGAGGAGATGGAACGACTGGGGATTCGGTATGGTCAGGGGCTTCAACTGGTGAACATCCTGCGCGATTTTCAGAAGGATCTTTCCATTGGACGCTGCTACCTCCCTCGTCAACTCTGGGAGCCAACCGGATGGCGCCCGGAAACTCCCGATCCCCATAACGAAGCCTTCAAGGAACTCTGGAAGGATCATGTCCACTTGGCGATCGATTGTCTGACGGATGGGTGGCGCTACACGATGGCGTTGCCGACCTCATGGACTCGTGTCCGGCTCTCCTGTTCCTGGCCGATTTTATTGGGGATCCGCACCATCAGCATGATGACCTCGCCACCCCTGCCAAACACCCAACCTGCCAAAGTCGTCCGTGCGGACGTTTACGAAATCATGCTCCGCACCATGTTAAGCGCTCCCTTTCCGGGGATTTGGGATAAGCTGTTTCAACGTTTGAACGAGCAAGTTGAGTTTTAGCAGTCATAGATCATGCCAGAATATCACTCAACAGACTTGCCTCTTTTGTGACCGTTGTCAGGCGTTGGTTGAGACCGCCGGCCCAAGGGTAGGTGAGGCGTTCGTGGTCGAGGCCGAGGAGGTGGAGTTTGGTTCGGTGAAGGTCCTGGACCTGGACGGGGTTGACCACGGGGAGGAATCCGATTTCGTCGGTTTCTCCGTAGCTGAATCCACCTTTCACGCCGCCGCCTGCCATCCACATGGTGAAGGCTGACGGATGATGATCGCGTCCAGCAAATTTCATTTTGCGGCCGCCCCGGTTTTCCTGCATGGGGGTGCGTCCGAATTCACCGCCCCAGATGACCAGTGTGTCGTACAATAAACCGCGTTGTTCGAGATCCGTGAGGAGTGCCATGAGAGGTCGGTCGGTTTGTTGGCATTTGGTTTTGAATCCGGCATTCAATGCCTCGCTTTCGCCCGCGCCATGGGAATCCCAGCCCCAGTCGAAGAGTTGGACATAACGTACCCCTCGTTCTACGAGTCGGCGAGCCAGTAGGCAGTTGTTGGCAAAGCTTTCCTTGCCCGGTTCGGTGCCATAGAGGGTGTGAACGTGTTCGGGTTCTTGTTGAATATCGAATGCGTCCGTTGCGCTGGTTTGCATGCGGAAAGCCATTTCATATTGGGCGATACGCGTGATGGTTTCCGGATCCCCCAGTGATTCATAGGTCTTGCGGTTCATGCGCGCCACCGCGTCGACCACTTTGCCGCGAAGTGTTTGGTCTACTCCTGCCGGATTGGAAAGGTAGAGGACCGGATCTCCTTCACTGCGACATTGCACGCCCTGATACACACTGGGCAGGAAACCCGAACCCCAGACGGATTTTCCAGAGCTGGGCACTTTGCCACCGCTGAGCAGCACCATGTAACCGGGAAGGTTTTCATTCTCCGACCCCAGACCGTAGGTGGCCCAGGCTCCGGCGCTGGCGGATCCCAGATTGGGACTGCCGGTGTGGAGGAGCAATTGGGCGGGTGCGTGGTTGAATTGGTCGGTTGTCATGGTGCGAAGGAAGCACACTTTATCCAACACTTTTTCGAAATGCGGCAAGCGATCCGAGATGGGCAGTCCGGTTTTCTTTTCACGATGAAACGGGTAGACAGGCCCCAACAATTTTGGGGTCCCCCGAATGAAGGCGAACCTTCGGCCTTCCATGAAAGAAGCGGGGCAGTCCTGTCCGTCCAACCGCTCGAGTTCCGGTTTGTAATCGAACAATTCCAACTGGCTGGGTGACCCTGCCATGTGCAGATAGATCACGCGTTTGGCCTTCGGTTTGAAATGCGGTGGTTGGAGTGAAAGGGGACGCGACGGGTCACGTTGAATAATGGCGGCATCCGAGCGCTGCGTCTGACTCGCGAACCACAGGGCTCCGAGGCCCGAGGTGCATTGTTTCAGGAAGTGGCGTCGGGTTTGCTGGCGCAGGGTGTCGAGTTGAAGGGATTCGATGGCGTTCATTTCGTCAAAATCATGTCGAGGTTCAAAAGGGCATTGGCAACGATCACCAGTGCGGATTGAGCGGCGTTGTCACCGAGTTCGGTGGCCAGTTCGGGGTGATCCCCGTAGTAGGCCATCGTTTCCTGATATAAATGATGCAATGGTTGAAGCGAATCTGGATCGGTTAGGGGGATGCCTGTGATCAGTCGCATACCATTGCGAATGGCGATGTCCGCGTCGAACAGGCTTTCGTCCTGCCGCATGCGCTTGGCCAGGGCTTGGGCGCATTCCATATAAACGGGATCGTTCAACGTCACCAGTGCCTGGAGGGGCGTGTTGGTGGGGACGCGACGGGATGTGCAGAATTCGCGAGTGGGCGCGTCGAATGCCAGAAAGCTCGGGTAACCGCTGGTGCGGCGACAATAGGTATAGAGACCCCGACGATACCGATCTTCACCTTCGGCGGTCTTCCAACTGGCGCTGTTATAAACCGTGCGCCAGACACCTTCCGGTTGTGGAGGCATGACGGGGGGACCATGCATTTTGGGGCTGAGCAAACCGGACAGCATCAAGGCCTGATCGCGGATCATTTCAGCCGTCAATCTTGTGCGGGGGCCACGTGCAAGTAAACGATTGCCCGGATCCTTTTCCAGCAGTTCAGGTGTTGTCAGTGCCGATTGGCGGTAAGTGGCTGACAACACGATTTCGCGCAGCAATGGCTTGAGCTTCCATCCCATGTCTTCCATGAAACGAACAGACAAATCATCCAGCAATTCGGGATGTGAGGGTGGGCTGCCGGTTGATCCGAATTCTTCCACGGTGGCGACAATGCCCGTGCCAAAGAGATTTGCCCAGATGCGATTGACAAACACGCGTGCGGTGAGCGGGTTTTGTTTGGAGGCCAACCATTGAGCCATCGCGAGCCGATCGGGTGGTCCTTCCTGATTGAGTGCAGGCAGCGTTGTAGGAACGCCGGGTTCGACTTTGTCTCCCCGATCCAGCCAATTTCCCCGGAGGAAAATTTCAGTGATACGCTTATGTTCTTTGGGTTGTTCCAGCATGACCGGGACGTTCACTCCCTTAACTTGGCCAAGTTCGTGTTCGGTGGTCTCGAGGTTATTGAGCAGGGACTGGAATCCGTCCGACCCCACCCAGGCAGACCACATGTCCGATTCCGACACCGCAAATCTTGCGCGACGAATCAGCAGTGGGATGGCTCCTGTCGCAGATTTTTGAAAGAGCATGCTGATGCGGATGCTTCCGTTTGCGGGGAGGTCAATCGGCTGCTCAGGGATCAGGGCCGCCGTGCGGGGAGCGTTCAAACGTGTGTAAGCACCCCATCCATTGCCTCCGTCCTTGAGACTGTCGGTGGCATCATAAAAAGCGGCGGGATCATCATCGACCACCCATTTGAAGGGAATGCCGGATTGATCTTCCGGGTCGGGCTTGGTTCCGGGGGCATCCACCCATAATTTGAAGCGGCTCAGCACAAAACCCATTTCGGGAATGGACAACGCGGCTTTGATATTGCTGGGCAATACTTTGATTTTGAGCGCTTCCAACCGGGTCATCCCTTTGGGGATATCGAAGACGATTTCGTATTTCGAACCGGTGGATAGGTTGCCCCGGGTGCGGATTTCGGGATGCCCGTCTTCTTGAGTCATGACCAACTGTGTTTCACCACTGCTGGTTGCCGTTACGGCAGAAATGGGTTTCCATTGTGATCCATCACTCAATCTTTTCATGCCTTCTTCGAACAATGTTTGTCGAATGGAACGTGATGAATCGTAAAGTGAGCCTACTTCAGCTAATTGATCCGATTCGTTGGGGATTTTGACGAGGGGAAAATCCTCTGTGACATCTGCATCTTCCGATGTGTTGAAGAAGGCGAGGAATTTGTAAAACTCATCGTGCGAGAATGGATCATATGGATGGCTATGGCATTGCACGCAACGGATGGAAGTTCCCTGAAAGGCTTCCCAGGTTGTGCTGAGTCGGTCGATCACTGCGGCCATGCGGAACTCTTCGTCATCCGTTCCGCCTTCCGTGTTGGTCTGGGTATTTCGATGGTAGGTGGTTGCCAGCAAATCCTCAAGTGTCCGGTCCGGCAAAAGATCCCCAGCCAATTGTTTGATTAGAAATTGATCATAGGGCATGTCGTTGTTGAATGCCCTGATCACCCAATCCCTCCAGGGCCAGACATTTCGGCCGAGGTCTTTTTCATATCCCTGTGTATCGGCATACCGGGCGAGGTCCAGCCACATGGAAGTCCAGCGTTCTCCATAACGGGGCGATTTCAGCAATCGTTCGACTTCCTCCTCGAATGCGTTCGAAGAAGGGTTGTTTTCGAATGCCCGGATCTCTTCAGGGGTGGGGGGGAGTCCCGTCAAATCCAGTGAAACTCTTCTCAACCATGTTGCTCGCGAAGCAGGCTGCGACGGTTTCAGGGACGCCTTGTCCTGTTGTTCCAGAATGAAGGCATCGACCGGCTGCCTGATCCATTCAGGTTGGGATACGTTGGGTGGGGTGGTGCGTTTGGGGGCTTCGTAGAAGCTATCTCATAAATGCCGCATTAGGATCATCGCACAGGCAAGGTGGATGAACCCGATGAAATTTACAGCATCGTATTCGTAACGCACAACCAGTCGCCTGAAGTTGA
>Ga0255764_10000528_pt1 | contig 33378 bp, 30 predicted proteins | sample 071ome_30_FD_179964 | JGI IMG/M metagenome (GOLD analysis project Ga0255764, IMG submission 179964) | Coastal salt marsh microbial communities from the Groves Creek Marsh, Skidaway Island, Georgia - 071406AT metaG (version 2) | ecosystem: Environmental > Aquatic > Marine > Intertidal zone >... | reverse complement strand
TCCATATTTTTGAGATATTGGTAGTTACTGTATCTTGAAATAAATGAATCGTAAATATTCTTTAAAAAATTGAAAGATTTGAAATTTCCAATTAAAATTCCATCAATAGCATCAGGAGATGTAATGTTAATGATTCTTTTATCTTCAACAACTCTACTTTGTGCGACTAGTTCTTCAAAATCATAATTTAATTCATTATCGGAGTAGTTAAAATCTATAAATTTCAAGTCTCCAATCAGATCTTTTACATTACTTCCACGAAGCTTAGTTACAATATTTACAGATAATTTATTGTTTATTTTTTGGGACAGGTTCAACTCTGAAAGGTTTGCGTTTTCAATTGACGATGAAAAATCAAAATCTATCAAATCATTGTTGTAGTTAACCGATCCAGAAAAATCCATATTTATATTTTCCTCATCAATACTCAAAAATCCATCGAAAATTTTATCAGAAATATTTCCAGAGATATTAATATTCTTGTATTTATAGTTATTAATTTCGACACTTGATATGTTACCCTTGAGTGATGAATTCAAATATTCATTAGTAAATCCTCTCCCATCAATATGAAAATTAAAATCAGAAAAGCCGAGAAAAGGCAATCCAGTAATTTTAGATAAGTTTAGATTTTTTCCAATAAAAATTCCTTCATACTTGGAATTATCAATATCACCAAAATCAGAGATAATTAAATCAGATGTTACACTCCCTTTATCTGTTAATAATTCCAAAGAAGATTGAATTATATTATTCGAATATTTTAAATATCCAGAAAGTTCAAATAGTCCTAAATCTGATATTGATGTTGGTAATATATTACCAAAAATTCCTGGATATGTTTTTCTCAAATCTGTAGATGATGATTTTAATTTATTAATATCTATTGAAATTCCATTTATTTCATTAGTATCTAAATCCAATTTTACAAATCCATCAAAAGATGATGATGAACTTATAATTTCAAGATCACTTAGAGAAATACTGTTTTGATTACCTTCAAAATCCAAAATTAATTGGTATGATACTGAGTTGGTTGCATTGAAGAAATCAGAGAAATAAAAGTTTGTTGATTTTATATTTCCTTTATAATTCAAAGAATTGTTATCATTAAAATCATGTAATTCCAAACTTCCCGAAAAATTAGATTTATTAATATTTGTATTAATATTTTGAAAGATTAATTTATTATCGGCGTATGATAAATATGAATTAAAATCATTTAATTCATATTCATTTATTTTAGAATCTAAATCCTCTATTTCTAAACTTAATGAATCATTATAGTAGTACATGTTTAAAATCTCAGCACTAGAAATTAAATCACCATTTTCTAAATCAAAATCACTAATAGATAAACTTTTGATAAAGACTTCGTTTTTTAATGTTTTTTCAATGCTTATTGAATTATTATCAACCATTAGATTAGAATCAGCAGAAAGTATTTGACTTAATAGATCAATATATATTTTACCTTGTGATAAGATTACATTGTTGAATTTAAGATCATTGTTATTTAAGGCATCTATCAAGCTAACAGGGTCGACCCCAACAGCTTTTGAATAAAAAACAGTATCATTTGCTTTATTACTAACTAGTAAATTATTCAATGATATCTTGCCATTCAAACTAATACTTACATCAGACAAGTCAAGATTTATTAATTTGTTTTCAGAAAATCTTTTTGATATTATAGACTCAATATTTTCTTGGACAAAAAAAATTGAGAAACCAACAATTGATATAATCGAAAAAAGTGCAATTAAAATAACTTTTCTTTTATATTTCTTAATTATAGTTTTGATTACAGAAGATTTATATTTACAAAAAAACAAAAAAATGCCGATAAAAATATTAGGAATAGAAAGTTCTTGTGATGAAACTTCTGCCGCTGTAATTTCAAACAGTACTCTACTATCTAATATTATTGCTAATCAAGATGTACATGAAAAATACGGTGGTGTTGTTCCTGAACTTGCATCAAGAGCTCACCAAGTAAATATTATTCCAGTTGTAGATATGGCCTTAAAGAAAGCAGGGATAAATAAAAAGGATCTTGATGCAATAGCTTACACAAGAGGCCCAGGACTTTTAGGTTCATTACTAGTTGGTGGATCATTTGCAAAATCACTTTCATTATCCCTAAATATTCCTCTAATTGAAGTAAACCACATGCAAGCACATATATTGGCACATTTTATTGAAGATAATTGTGATGTAAAAACAGATTTTCCATTTTTGGGGGTAAATATCTCAGGTGGTCATACCCAAATTGTATACTGCAGAAATTATTTTGATATGGAAATTATTGGAGAAACACTTGATGATTCAATCGGTGAAGCTTTTGATAAATGTGGTAAAATGTTAGGATTAAAATATCCTGCTGGTCCAAAGATTAACAAATTAGCAAATGAAGGAAATGAAAATAAGTTCAATTTTTCTAAACCTAAAGTTGATGGATTAAATTTTAGTTTCAGTGGACTGAAAACAAATTTTAAAAGGTTTTTAGAGAAAAATCTAAAAAACGATAAGTTTTTTATCGAAAAAGAAATTAATAATTTGTGTGCATCACTTCAATTAATAATTACAGAAATTTTATTTGAAAAAGTGAAGCTTGCTGCAAAGCAAAAAAAAATTTTAAATATAGTATTTGGAGGAGGTGTTTCTGCCAACACTAAAATCAGAGAAATTTTTAAAAATGAAAATAATTTAAAATTATATTTTCCAAAGTTAGAATATACAACTGATAATGCAGCTATGATTGCAATAGTTGGTTATTTAAAATTCAAAGACAACCTGTTTTCTGAGTTAAATTTAGAATCAAAAGCAAGATATAGTATTTAATGGAGTTATTTTACAATGAACATATTAATAGTAAATCTGAAAGTTTTGAACTTAGCAGAGAAGAAACAAAACATATTACTAAAGTTTTAAGAAAAAGAGAAGGCGATTACCTAGATTTTACAAATGGAAAAAATGAAAAATTTAAATGTAAAATAGAATACATTAAAAAAAATACTTCTAACCTTAAAATAATTGACTGCTCTAAATATGATTCTAATGAAAATCTACATATTGGAATCTCATTATTAAAATCAACATCAAGATTTGAAAATTTTTTAGAAAAATGCATAGAAATAGGAATTAAACAAATAACTCCCATAGTTTGTGAAAGAACTGAGAATAAAAAATTTAATAAAGTTAGATTAACAAAAATCATGGTTTCAGCCTTGAAACAATCATATAGATTTGAGTTACCAATTTTAAATGATCCTGTAAATTTTAAAGTTTTTTGTAAGATTAATCATGAAAACAAATTAATTGCTACTTGTGAGGATTTTTTCAAAAAAGAAGAAATATCTAGAAAAATTTTAAAAAAAAACAACTTAATAGCCATTGGTCCAGAGGGAGATTTTACAAATAAAGAAATTGAATTAGCAATTGAAAATAATTTTAAAGCAATAAGCCTTGGAAAAAAAAGACTTAGAGCTGAAACCGCAGGAATGTATGTATGCATGGTGAATTCCTTATATAAATAATATATTTGCAACCAATGACATCTGATTTTAGTAATTCTATTTTAAAAACAATTTTAAAAATTGCAGGATTATCTTTATTAATATATGTAGTTTACAAAGTACACATACTCATTATCTATCTTCTTATTGCCTCAATTTTATCTCTAATTTTTCGTCCTGTATTTAATTTTTTTACTCACAAATTAAAATTCAATATAACATTAGCTTCAATTGTGACGCTTTTATTAATAATTCTTATACTCGCTGGACTTATATCTTTACTAATTCCTTTAGTACTTGAACAGGGAAAAAACTTATCTCTATTAAATGTTAATGCTCTAGAATCTAAATTCAATCTTTTATTCTCAGAATTGAATAATTATTTGACACGTTTCAATTTAAATATTGAAGATTCAATAATTAATGTTGAGGAATTTTCTAAACAGAGTATCCAAGCAATACCAATAATACTAAACTCTGTTGGAGGTGTTTTAGGTTCATTTACATTGGGCTTATTATCTGTTTTATTTATCACATTTTTCTTTCTAAGAGATAGTATTAAGTTTGAAAAATGGATAATTCTTTTGCTACCTAACACTTACACCAAAAGAGCAAAAAAATCTTTTAAAGAAATAAATAATTTATTATCGAGATATTTTCTTGGTTTAATTCTTCAAATAACGATTTTATTCATCTTTTACACTATTATTCTTTTAATCCTGGGCGTAGAAGATGCTATTGTTATAGCTTTTCTGTGTTCACTTTTAAATCTTATACCATACATAGGACCAATTGTTGGTTTTATTGTAGTTACCACTCTAACCATGACAAGTTACCTTGGATCAGATTTTAGCTCTGTAATTTTACCTAAAACAATTTTTGTAGGCATTGGATATATTATCGCACAAATCTTTGATAATTTTTTAAGTCAACCATATATCTTTTCTAACTCTGTTAAATCTCATCCGCTAGAAATATTTTTAGTAATTATATCAGGTGGATTTTTATTTGGTGTAGTTGGAATGATTATAGCTATTCCACTGTACACTGCATTTAAAGTAATCGGAAAAGTTTTTTTTAGTGAAAATAAACTTGTAAAAAAACTTACAAAAAACCTTTAATTATATTTTTTCAGTTTGTTTTGAAAACTTAAATTTGAACCTCTTTGGAGAGGTGCCAGAGTGGTAATGGAGCAGATTGCTAATCTGTCGACGGGTAACTGTCGCCAGGGTTCGAATCCCTGTCTCTCCGCAATCCCTTACTTTAAAGGTAAGGGATTTTTATTTTTTTAGAGTTTGTGTAGTAAATGTACTCTCAAAAATCTTGTCAGCGTTAGATGCCTCAAAGCCATCTCTTCTATGTTTATTCTCAATATTTTTAACATCAATTGCTAAGTATTTAGGTAATATTTTTCTTTCTGCAAATTCAACATAACTACCAGAAATTAATTTTGTTTCATTATTTGAAAATTCAGCCATTATTTGATTTGCTACTGAGCTGCTTTGAAGTAATAGTCCATCATTGCTTACCTTAATAATTCCTCCAGAATCATTAAGCCTGATATTCATTTTATCAACTAATAATTTATTAAAATTTTCAAGATTATTATAATTCTTGGGTAAATCATGAACACTAATCGTATAATGATTTAGATAATATCTATTATAAATTACCCATGAGGCATACTCACTTTCATCTAATAAAGCATCATAATCTGTGATTGAAGGCAATTCCCACAATGGACTGCTGAGAAACTCAATAATCTCATGATGACTATTTAAGTTTAGCTGTTTAACGGGATCAGATTTAACTTGACTTGTATACTTGTAAATTATATTTCTAGTACTTGTTGGCAGATCATTTACACGCAATTCACTTATAAATATTCTAGGCATATTTTTATCTGGATGCGAATACCAATATGCATTTAACTTTTTTTTATCAAAGTTGTAATAATCTCTTTTTTCATAACCATGATGAATAAATATTTTTTCTAAAGATTGAATTCCAAGATGTTTAACTCCCAAGGTTCTGAATGCAATGTGATCATTTATGATGTCCTCTTGCTTTTTAATAACCTTATACTTAATTAGTCCATTAGTTATTTTTTTTACATCAGGAACTCTTTCAGAATAGGTTTTGAACAGAGATTCTAAAACTTTATGAATTATTTTTTTTTCTTTAAATATCAACTTCGTTAATTTATCATTAATAAAAATAATGTAAATTCCTGTAAATTTTGTTACCACAAATGTTCTCAATAAAAATTGATAATGATATCCATAAAGGAATTGATTTAATTTCAATTGATTTTCTTATTCCTCATGAGGAAGTTTTATTAGATAAGAAAGAAATTTTAAAAAACAATTTAAAATACAAAGATCAATCTGTTATAATTTCTTCTATAATAGTGTGCCATGAATCATTTGTAATAATTGATGGACATCATAGATATACAGCTTTAAAAGAATTGGGTGTTAAAAAAATACCTGTTACTTTAATCAACTACTTTAACAAAGACATAAGAACTACTGATAATAACTCTATTTTAAAAGAAGATCTTATAAGAAATGCAAAAAAAAATAAACTTTATTCTCCAAAATCAACAAAGCATTCGGTGTTTTGCAACGAGAGTAAATTATGGTCTCCAATTACACTTTTATCAACTCTTTTCGAATTAAGAATTAATAGCATCAATAATTGATTTTGCAGTATTTTTAGAATCGTATTTTGGCTCCCAACCTACATCATTTCTAAATAAATGATCATCTATGTTCCTTGGCCAAGATTGTGCTATTTTATCTCTAAAATCCTTCTCAAATAAAACTTTTAAATTATATCCCAGTGAATTAATAGTATTTCTCCATAAATCAGGACTAATATTAAAGCTAGTTATGTTATATGGTGAATTAATACTAATTTTTTTACGATCTATATTCATAAGCTTTATGGATGCTTGAACTGAATCATCTATATGCATCATTGGAAGTATTCTGTCTTTATCCAAAAAACATTTATACTCGTTCCCAGACAATGCTGAGTATAACATTTCAACTATGTAATCAGTTGTACCTCCACCCGGCTTTGTAGCAGAAACAATTCCTGGAAATCGTAATGACCTTATATCCAATATTTTTTTTGAATTATAATAGTTCATCAACTTTTCACAAGCAAGTTTAGAAACACCATACATTGATGATGGCAGCATTGGAACATCATTTAATACATGCTCTAAATTTGAGTTTAATCCAAAAACAGCAATAGAACTAGGCCAAAATATTCTATGAACATTACATTCAATTGAAACTTTGACAACATTTAAAAATCCTTCAGTTGTTAAATTCCATGTTTTGTAAGGAAATGATTCTCCTTTCGCAGAAAGAATTGCAGCTAGATTATAAATTTGATTAATATTATTGCTTTTTATTGTTTTTTTTAAAGAATCATAATCAAGAATATTTAGAAGTTGGAACTGACAATCTAATGTTGAATTTGGAATAATATCAGATGCTATTACATTATTATCTTTTGATAATAGATTGACAAAATACTTACCAAGTTGTCCTGAAGCTCCGATTATTAAAATATTATTATTCAAAAAAAAATTACATTTGAACAAACGTATAAAAAAATGTATAATTCTATTAAATCAAGACTAGAAAATGAACTCAAAGAAATTAAAGAAAGTGGTCGCTACAAAGATGAAAGAAATATAGTTTCAAAACAGAATTCATTAATAAGTACTGAGAAATTAGATGTTATAAATTTTTGTGCTAATAACTACCTTGGTTTAGCTTCGAACCAAGAAATTATCGATGCAGCAAAAACTACTATGGATCAATATGGTTTTGGTTTAGCATCTGTTAGATTTATATGTGGAACTCAAAACATTCATAAAGAACTCGAAAAAACAATTTCAAGTTTTTTGGAGACTGAGGACACAATACTGTATGCAGCTGCATTCGATGCTAATGGTGGGTTATTTGAGCCTCTTTTTGACGCACAAGATGCGATTATAAGTGATTCACTTAATCATGCTTCTTTAATTGACGGTATAAGGCTTTGTAAAGCGCAACGCTACAGATACTTAAATAATGACATGGTCGATTTGGAAAACAAGTTAAAAGAATCTCAACATCTAAGAAATAGAGTAATTGTAACTGATGGTGTTTTCTCAATGGATGGAACTATAGCAAAACTTGATAAAATTTGCGATTTAGCTGAAAAATATGATGCTTTGGTATTTGTGGATGATTGTCATTCAACAGGATTTATTGGAAAGCAAGGAAAGGGAACTCAGGAGGAATTAAACGTTATGGGCAGAGTTGATGTTATAACTGGTACACTTGGAAAAGCTTTAGGTGGTGGAAGTGGTGGATTTACATCAGGAAAAAAAGAAATCATTGAAATTTTAAGACAAAAATCTAGACCTTATCTTTTTTCAAACACATTAGCTCCTGCAATAGTTGGAGCATCCATAAAAGCCATCAATTTAATTTCAAATGACAATTCATTAATTCTAAAAATTCAAAATAATACTAAATACTTCAGAAATAAAATTCAGAAAATTGGATTTGATATTAAAGGAGATATTCATCCGATCGTCCCTATAATGATTTATGATGATAAGATTGCTAGTGAAATGGCAGATTACATGTACGAAAACGGGGTTTATGTCGTTGGATTCTCATATCCAGTTGTTCCAAAGGGATTGGCAAGAATTAGAGTTCAAATATCTTCAAGTCACACAAAAGATCAAATGGATAAGGCAATTGATTTATTTCAAAAAGCTGGTAGAAAATTTAAAATAATTAAGTGACAATATCTTTTGAGTTGTTATGCAAATTATATTCTTTAGAATCAACTATATAAACTAACCTTTCAACCAAAAGAAATAATTCCTCAAAAGAGGAGTAAAGTGGTGTTATTGCAATTCTTAAAAACCTATCAGGTCTATAGTCTAAGATGAATTTATTTCCTGATTTTGGATTAATTAAAGACTTACAAATTCTCCATGATTCATTGTGACTAATCGAAATATGGGATCCAATTTCACTAATATTTGGAGACTCATAATTAAATCCTCTATTAACTAATAGATTATCAAACATTTCAGAAAAATACTTAATCATAAGTATTCTTTTTGTATCAATTTTTTTTATTGAAGCTTCATTAGTTATAGAAAGTGAAGATGGAAGAGTAGATAGAGACAAAATATGAGGAGTTCCTGATCTAAATTTTTCTATGGAATTTGATTGTTCGTATTTTAAGCTAAAATCAAATGGTTTAGAGTGTCCAAACCATCCTCTTATGGTTGAATTAATTGATTTAATTTTTTCTTTAGAAACGAATATAAATGCAGGAGATCCTGGACCACCATTCAAAAATTTATATGTACATCCAACAGTAAAACTAAATTTATCTTTTTTAAGATTAAGATTTAAAGCTCCAGCAGCATGACTTAAATCCCAAACCAATTCACAATTATTTTTCTCACACAATTCATTCAAAGATCTGTACGGATAGCAATATGAAGATTTATATGAAACAAGTGATAAACTTATTATAGAATTAGGATTATTCTGAATAGTATTTTTTAAGCGATCAATTTCACATTCTATGTCATTGTTATATTTTAAAAACTCAAATCTGAGATTATGTCTCGAGCAGATTTCCTCAATGATGTAAATATCTGATGGAAAGTTTAGTGAGTCAGTTATTATAGTATTAAATTTTTTTGTTCCTGCTAAAGAATCAATGACTTTGTAAAGATTGTTTGAAGTAGATTCCCCAACGAATACTTCGGATGGGCTACATTGAAACATTTCTGATAAATGAATAGTAGTATCATTAATCAATTTGAACCAATGTTTATTCCAACTTTGAATTAACTCTCTACCCCATTGATTCCTAATCACTTCATTCGTTTGATCAATAGTTGATTTTGGAAGTCTACCTAATGAGTTTCCGTCAAAATATATTAGATCACTTTCTGAATAAAAATAATTTCTAAAATTATTGAGAGAATCATTCTTAACTAGCTCTAGAGACTTTTTTTTAAAAAAATTTAAATTTTCCATTCATTTAAAATTTTATCAATCCATTTTTTATACATGATTCCGCTTGGATGCAAACTGTCACCTGCTATTAAATCAGAATTCAATTCTGCCTCTCTACTAATATCAGTTATATCAAAGAATTTTATATTATTTTCAAAGCAAACTTTTTTAATAAGTTGGTTAAAAACATCAATAGAATCAGAAATAGCAATTTTATTTCTTTTATCAGCAAAAGGTGTCACCCCCCAATCGGGAATACTTAAAACAAATACATTGCTTTTATTTTTAGAATAATTAATTGATCTACTCAAAAGCTGTCTGAACTCTTTTTCAAAGATGTATGAGCTAAGACCTCTATATTGATTATTTACTCCAATTAGTAATGATACATAATCGTATTTAGTATTAAAAACTGATAAGTTAAGAGAATCGTTTAATTCATCAGTTGTCCAACCTGTTTTAGCAATAATTCTGGGATTATTAAAATTAACACCTAGTATCTTTAATTCACGAACTAGAATAATAGGATAACTATTTTTTTCATCAATACCCTCACCAATAGTATAACTATCACCTAAGGCCAAGTAAGAAAAATTAGTATGATTATCATACTTGCATGACACAAATAAAAAAAATAATAGGATTGGTATAAATTTTGACTTCAAAACAATAATTTCGCAACTAATTTAATGATTAGATTATTTATTTTTTTAGCTTTTTTACTAATTGTAGACATCTATTCATTTCAAGCGATTAAAACTGTATCAAAAAAGAAAGTTAGATTAACTTATATTTTAGTTAATGGAATTCTTTACTTTTTGTTATTCTTTCAAATATTTTTTGTTGAAAATGTTAGAGAATCTGCATTACTAACATATAATTTCACATTATTGTTTATACTTTTTGTAAGTAAAACAATTTTAATGCTCTTTCTCTTTCCTGAAGATATTTTAAGAGTTATAAAATTTTTATTCAGTAAAATTCAAAACAAAAAGATCGATAATTCCAGGAGAAAATTTATAAGCAATTTAAGTCTTGCTGTTGCTGCTATACCAATTCCCATAATGATTCATGGAATAACTAGAGGGAGATATAACTTTAAGGTAGTTAATCATGAAATAGGTTTCAAAGATTTACCTGAATCATTTGACGGGTACACAATAACGCATTTATCAGACTTTCATTGTGGAAGCTTCGAAAGCAGAATTAAGTTAAAATATGCGATTGATCTTGTGAATGAGCAAAACTCTGATCTTATTGCCTTCACAGGTGATTTTGTTAATAATACGTATACTGAAATTTTACCATGGATTGATGAATTCAAAAAAATTAATTCAAAAGATGGAAAATTTTCTATTCTTGGTAATCATGATTATGGAGATTATTATGATTGGGGAAATGAAGAAAATAAAAAATTAGGTTTTAAAAAACTTATTGAAATTCAAAATGAGCTAGGCTTTAAAGTTTTGAGAGATGAGAGTGTTCATATTAAAAAAAATAACGAAAAAATTAGCCTTGTGGGGGTTGAGAATTGGGGAGATGGTTTTAAGAAAAAAGGTGATATTGATAAAGCTATTAATGGTTTAGATGAATCTGATTTTAAAATTGTTCTTAGTCACGATCCAAGTCATTGGGATAAAATCTTAGTTGATCACAAAGAAAAATTCAATCTTACACTTTCTGGCCATACACATGGGATGCAATTTGGCATAGAAATTCCGGGGTTTATTAAGTGGAGTCCTGTGAAATATAGATATAAATATTGGGCTGGACTTTATGAAAGATCTAATCAATTCATTAATGTGAACAGAGGTTTTGGTGTTTTAGGCTTTCCTGGGAGAGTTGGAATTTGGCCTGAAATAACAGTTATAAAGTTAAAGAAGGTTTAAAATTTACTAGAAAAATATAGGAGAGAAAAATACCAAAATCCCAATCACTAACAATACTAGTAAAACTGAAAAGATTATATCAAAATTTGTATAGCTCTTTTCCTTCGAAATCATTTCTCTAGTTGTTGTTCCAAATGATAATCCTTTAATTCTTGAATAATCTGGTTCATCAGTTAATATTGAAACAGTAACACAAAGAAGAGCCGAAAAAACAAAAATAAAGATTGCCATATGAGAAAAATTAATAGTTGCGAATTCAAAAAAAACACTATCTACAACTATACCACTAGAAATTTCGGATTGAAAATAAATTTCAGAACTTAATCTGACGATAAGTAAAACTAAACCTGCAGAAAGAGTAACTATTGATGCCTGTGCATTAATTCTTTTCCATAGTATACCCAACAAAAATACTGCAGTCACGGGTGGACCAATATATGCTTGAACATTTTGTAGATACTGATACATTACACCTCCACCAATTTTCTCCATAATTGGGATCCATGCAATTCCAAGAACTACAATCACAAGAGTAGCAATCTTACCAATATTAACTAAATATTTTTCTGATTTTTCAGGCTTAATTTTTTTGTAAATATCTATTGTAAATATTGTCGAACAGGAATTAAAAACAGAAGCAAGTGAACTCATAAGCGCTGCCATCAAACCACCTGCAACTAAACCTTTTATTCCAACAGGTAATAGTGTTGTAACAAGCATAGGAAAAGCTCTATCAGCTCTTTCAATACCATTTGAATCAATTACGTTAAACATCTCAGGATTTTGTAAAGTCAAGGCATATGCAATAATTCCAGGTATTAAAAAAATAAGAATAGGTAATAACTTAAGATATGCTCCAAATATTGCACCTCTCCTACCTATCATTATGTTATTTGCTGCTAACGTTCTTTGAACTATATACTGGTCAGTACACCAATACCAAATACCAACTATTGTTCCACCAATTAAAAGTCCCGTCCATGGAAAATCTGGATCATTCATTGGCCTCCACATATTAAAATGATCAGGGCTCACTTCTGTCACAGTCTTTGTTAGTTCATTCCAACCTCCAACTTCTTGAAAACCTAAATAAGTTATTATTACAGATCCTAAAATCAATACTACCGTCTGTAAAGTTTCAGTATAAACAACAGCCTTTAATCCGCCTATAATGGTATATAACCCCGTAAATACTACTATTCCAATAGCACCTATCCAAAAATCTAAATTTAAAAGTTCAGAAACTACTATTCCACCGGCATAAATTGTTACTGATACTTTAGTTAATACATATGCAAACAATGAAAAAACAGATAAGAACCACCTAGATCGACTATCAAATCTTTTTTCTAAAAATTCAGGCATTGTGAATGCACCACTTCTCATGTAGAATGGTAGAAAAAGCCATCCAAGTAGAAGAACAATCCATGCATGCAGCTCATAATGAGCTAATGGAGTCCCCGAAGAAAATCCAGTTCCCGCAAGTCCAACGACATGTTCAGAGCCTATATTTGAAGCAAAAATTGAAGCTCCTATAACGAACCATCCAACATTTCTACCTGCTAAAAAATAATCCTCTGTATTCTTATTTCTTTGAAGTGCTATCCAAACTGCGACAACTATTAATATTAAAAAATAAATTCCCAATACAATCCAATCTAGTGTTTGAAATATTGAACTTGAATTCATTAATTAATATGATTAAAAATTATATTTTCAATTAGTTCTTGCTTTCCACTTTTCAGTGAATATTTTTCAGTTTCATATGCGATTTTAAATAAATCAATAAGATTTAATTCACCCTTTTCAAATAACTTACCGTTCCCTTTATCAAAAGTGCTATATCTTTTTGACAACATCTCTGGAATCTGAGAATTTGATAACAATTTATCTGCTATTATTAAAGATCTAGCAAAGGTATCAGCCCCTCCAATGTGTGCGTGAAATAAATCTTCCAAATCTGTTGAATTTCTTCTAAGTTTAGCATCAAAATTTACTCCACCTCCCTTGAAGCCGGATGATTTAAGAATTACCATCATAGCTAAAGTAGTTTCTTGTAAATTATTCGGAAATTGATCGGTATCCCATCCATTTTGATAATCACCTCTGTTTGCATCAATACTTCCAAGCATGTCATCGTTAGCTGCTACAGTTAATTCATGCTGAAACGTATGCTGAGCAAGTGTTGCATGATTAACTTCTATATTAATTTTAAAATCTTTTTCTAATCCATAATTTTTTAAAAATCCAATGGCTGTTGCAGTATCAAAATCATACTGATGTTTTGAGGGTTCCATAGGTTTTGGCTCGATAAAAAAAGTTCCTTTAAAACCATTATTTCTTGCATAATCTCTGGATATTCTTAAAAACTCAGCCATGTGGTCAAGTTCTCTTTTCATATCAGTGTTAAGAAGTGATAAATATCCCTCTCTTCCTCCCCAAAAAACATAATTTAATCCACCCAACTTAATTGTAGTATCTAAAGCGAGTTTAACTTGAGCACCAGCTCTTGCAACAATATCAAATTCAGGATTTGTTGCTGCACCATTCATGTAAACAGGATTTGAAAAACAATTAGCGGTACCCCACAAAGGTTTAATTCCGTGTTCTTTTTGTTTTAATAAAAGATAGTCGGAAATCAACTCTAACCTATTTTCAGATTCTTTTATAGATTTCCCCTCCTGAATTAAATCATAATCATGAAAACAATAGTAATCGAAACCCATTTTTGAAATAAATTCAAATGCAGCATCTGCTTTATCCTTAGCAGCTTGTAAAGGATCTTGGGATTTGTCCCAAGGAAAATTTTGAGTTGGTGCTCCAAAAGGATCAGCACCAGTTCCACAGAAAGAATGCCAGTAAGCTACAGAAAACTTAAAATGATCCTTCATTTTTTTACCTGCAACAATCTGTTCAGGGTTATAAAACTTATAAGAGAAAGGATTTGTAGAATCTCTTCCCTCATATTTTATATTTTTAATCCCTTTGAAATATTCTTTTTTGGAATTGTTAGTCATTGTTTTCTAAAAATAAAGTTAATTTTTCTTTCCAGGCCATATATGAATCAAAATATTCGTTAGATTTTTTTGAATAAACTTTTAAAATTTCATCTTCAGAAAATTCAATTCTTTCAGGTGAGGATTCATGTGTATTATAACCAGCAGCTCGAGAAGCACCATAAGCTCCTGATGTATCACAAATTATCAAGGGAACACCAGTTAAACTTGCAAAGATTTCTCTAAAAGTTTTGGATTGGAATAAATTATCGTTTCCAGCTTTTATTACATTAGGCTTTACGTTGTCATTTACTAAAATTTCAAAACCATAAATTAAAGAATAAACAATACCTTCTATGGTTGCTCTTGCAAAATGAGATGATGTGTGTTTATTAAGATCTAAGTCAAAATATTTTGAAGTAAGATTTTTATTATAAAACATTCTTTCTGCTCCATTTCCGTATGGAAACAACTTTAAACCTTCAGAACCAGATTTTACATTTTCTGCTAGATTATTCATAATCTCATATGATTCAAAATTGAATGATTTTTTTAAAAAATTATATTGAATTCCACAACCATTCAGACACAATAACTTTCCAATTATTTTTGAATTACTGTAGTTTACATGAGCAAAATTATTTAACCTAACTGGTTCATTTGAATTTAAATTATTGGTGAGTGCATAAATTACACCTGAAGTTCCTGCGGTTGTAGCGATCTGTCCTTGTTTAGTCACACCTAAAGTAAAAGCATTGTTTGGTTGATCTCCTGCCTTATAATTTATATGAATACCAATTGGTAGTCCAGTTTCTATAGATGCTTCTTTAGAGACATGGGATTGGCAACTAAAGTTTTTAACTAATGAAGGGATTAGGGTTTTACTTATATCAAGATCTTCTAAAAGCCAATATGCTACATCATTCTTTTTAAAATCCCAAAAAATTCCCTCGGACAAACCAGTAATCGTTGTATTTATTTCGCCAGATAACTTATAAGATATGTAGTCACCAGGAAGTAATATTTTGTCTATTTTTTCATAAATATCTGGTTTATTATTTTTAATCCAAATTAATTTTGAGAGGGTAAAATTACCAGGACTATTTAATAAATGAGACATAGATTTTTCATGACCTAGTTCAGAAAAGATATTATCTCCAATTTTAGTTGCTCTACTATCACACCATATGATAGAGTTATTGATTGTATTTCCTTTTTTATCAATCAAAACTAAACCATGCATTTGATAAGAAATCCCAACAGAAACTATTTGTTTACTATTAATTTTTGTCTCTTTTATTATTCTTTTGGTTGCAAGACAAACATATTTCCACCATAAATTTGGATCTTGTTCAGCCCAACCAGATTGAGGTGAAATAATATCCATTTCATCTGATGGTTCCTTAATCAATTTAATTTTTTTTCCAGTTTTAGTTTCTGTTAGAGCAACTTTTAGAAAAGAGCTACCTAAATCATATCCAATACTGTACGAAGTTTTCATTTATTCAATTATTATCTCATCTGAAAAAATCCATGATGGTTGTCCTGCAGCATGATGCCAATAAGGTGCATCTCCATAATTTTGAGCCAGGACTCTAATATACCTAGCACTAGTGTTAATATTAGTTTCAAATACCTGAATATCATTGACTTTACTTTTTTTATTGAGTTTTGATTGATTGTTTATTTTTCCAATAGATTTCCAATTTTTCTTATCGTTAGAAATCAAAAACTCAACACTAGGCGGAAAAAAAACAACATGGTTAGTTACTTGAAGAAAACTTGTAGTTATTGAATTGATAAACCTTTCCTTTTCAAGATCAACAATTGCATCCATATCATCATCAACAAATCCTAGCCAATTTGAGTAAAAACTACTTCCACCTAAAGCCCCATCTGTCAAAACTTTAGGATCCTCATTTGCATACTTTGTGGGTTTTGTTAGAAGACTAACTGGTTTATACTTTGCAATATTATTTTTAACTGCTAAATCAAGTGCTTTATCAAAATAATAAACATATTCACTAACAGTATATCCCATTTCATTCATTAATGTTACATTATTTTCTTTAGCTGTCCTTTCAAATCTTTCTAATCTATTTATCAATTTATTGTCTGGACTTTTAACATTGTTATTTGTTTCTATTAACTTGTATTCAGAAGAATTGTTTTTTCTATGCAATTCTAATGAAGCATAATCAATTGACATTCTGGCTTTTAAGACTCTGTTTGTTAACTCCTTGTCATATTTCACAGATTCCAATGCTTTATCGAAAAGTTCATTATAAAAAGTAATTTTTTCAGGTCTTAAAAATGAATCAAAGGCTTGTGAGGGATCACCATACAAAAACAAAAAGAAATCTTTTTCATTAGAAATTTCATTAGAAATATCATCAACATATTCTTGAATGTAATTTGAAGCTTCTTTATAGTACAAGTCACTAAACTTCTTAATTAAATTGTTTAAGTCTAATTTTGGATTCCACAATAGTTTCGCTTTTAAATAACTCCTAAGTTCAAATAATTCACTAGGGTGATTACTATGTTGTTCAAAAATCCATTTTGCATTGTTATCCACAAAGAGATTTATATTTTCTTTTAGTGTGTTCCAGTTTGGAAATGGAGCTAAAAAATTAGTAAACTGAGTAGTATAATCCCATATTCTTATATTTTCAGTAAGTTTTGACCATCCTATTAAATCACTATTAAACTCTTTACATCCATCTTCTATAGGAAGTCTTCTGTCACATTCTATAGAACATAGAGTTATTAGTACGTTCTCATCAGGGATAACTTTGGTTGGTTTTCTTGTATATTGATATGCAAGTGTTGATATAGTCTTATCTTTAAAATTTCTAGCTATCCTATTAACAAAATTAATCATTGATGCGGCAGGACCCCCAAATTCTTTGTGAATAGCCTCACAATTATCACATCTACAATAATTAGTATTATCATCTTGGCTTACTGAAATCACATTATAATTGGGATATTTTGCAAAAAGATTCCCAACTCTTTCGTTAACAATGTCAAAAACTTTATCATTAGTTAAGCATAACTGAGTCGGTAGTCTTTTTCCATTATTATATGCATAGTATTCCGGGTTAGATCCATAAAACTCTTCTTCAGGCATAAATCTGTGAAAAGTATGAACCCTTGCTTCTGGGATATAAAATGGAAATGCACTTGTTGTAACTTTTAACTTGTCAGCAAACACTTCGTTTTCATAAAATAACCTGGAATGAACGGTTCTAATATCAACAGGTGGATTATGCTCATAGTTAAAGTTTTTTTCAATAAATATTTTTTCTTTCTTAGGTATATGAGTGACATTTGGTGAAAGCCAACTGACTCCTAAGACTTTTTCAATAAATTCATATGTAGCATATTTTAGCATCTCAGTATTACTACCAGATATTTCAATATTTTTATTTTTTATTCCAATAGAAACAATTTTATAATCACTCTTAATTTCCTTTAAAATTATTTTATGAAGAGGAGAATTGTCTTCATTCTGTGATAATGAGATTCCATTTACTTTCTTAAAATAAACATTTAATGAATCTATAAGTTCTTGATTACCCCCAATTATCTGATAATTGGACTTAACTCCGTCAGAAATTAAAATTTTATTATTATCGCAAGAAATAAAGAAAAAACTTAAGAGTATATATATTGAAAGTATATGTTTAGTCATCAATTAAATATACAAATCAAAAAATAATTGCTTAAATGTTATAATTAACTAAATTTGCGTTCTAAATCTGGTCGCGTAGCTCAGCTGGATAGAGCATCTGCCTTCTAAGCAGACGGTCAAAGGTTCGAATCCTTTCGCGATCACTTAAACCCCAACATTATGTTGGGGTTTTATATTTCAGAGTTAATAGCACCTCTTTTAAGACAAATAAACCTACTTATTCAAATATTGTATTTATTTTCCCACTCAATCACTTTGTTAGTGTCCATTGCGCGAATTCCCATATCAACTGCAAAAGAAACTTCTGCTCCAGTTTTAAAATTTGATAACGGTTCTTTATTATCAATAATGCTAGATCTAAAATCCTCTAACGCCTGTCTGCTTGGTTCCTTATGTTGGTAATCAATTGGAATACCTTTTCCCTCAACCCAACTAGCAGTAGCACCGCTTACGCCATCTACATCCCCCATTTTCTTTTCGTATTTACCCTCAGGATATTGCCAAGCACTATAGTGATCAATAATAATACTTCCCTTGTCACCTAAAACGTTTATTTTATAATTATCTTTTGCATTTGAAGTAAGACAAGTGAAGGACGCTTTAATACCATTACGATATGAATAGATTAAATGAGTGTTATCATACGTTTCACGTCCATCTTTCCAATAACTAACATCCCCAAAACCTACAACCTTAAGTGGATTTGAACCTATAAACCAATTACAAAAGTCAATTTGATGAGAACTCAATTCTGCAGTTAAACCATATGAGTATTCTCTATACATTCTCCAATTTATTTGTCTCTCATATTTAGGTTCAGGAACAGATCTTCTCCAATCTGCGTTTCTGTTATATTGAGCACGAACAGCACTTACTAACCCTATCTCTCCGGAATTAATTAAATCAACTATATGAGAGTATAAGCGAGAGCTGTGATATTGATGACCTGTTTGAAAAATTATCTTTGCATTTCTTTTTAGAGTTTCATGTAGTTTTAAAGTTTCTTCATCTCCCTTAACCATGGTTTTTTCACAATAAACATGAACATTCGCAGCTATTGCGTCTGCAGCTATTGAAGCATGAGTATTAAGTGGAGTACTTATAATTACAGCATCAAGATCTTTATTTAATAAGAGATTCCTGTGATCGTTATATTTTTTTGCTTTTGGTGCTATTTCTGAAGCAGCATTTAATCTAAAACTTAATGTGTCACATATGGCAACAACGTTAATATTATCAATATCATTGACAATTCTCATTAAACCTTGCCCTCTTGAACCAGTGCCAATAACACCGATTTGGAGTGTTTCATTTGGAGAATTATTAAAAATTGAAAATACTTCATTGTATGGAAGAATTAATGCAGATCCCAATACACCGGCACCACTTTTTAAGAAACTTCGACGTTTGTTATTCATTTGGTTAGTTTTATTTAAATATAAAACTAATATCTAAACCTCCTAATATCTTAAAATCCATCTTGTCCCACATTTAGGACATTTAGATAAGAAAGATATATACTCTTTCCAATTTGTTCGCTTCCAAGAATGTTTGCACTTAAGACATTTCATATTATAAATTTAGAATAAACTTTAATTTTTTATTTTTCATAAGATTTTATCACTTAAAAAAATTAAAACACCAAGGTTAAATATTCGATCATTATCATCTAGTGACAATAGATTTATTTTTGAATTACTCAATTCTGAAGATTTTATAAAAAACATTGGTAATCGTCATATAAAATCAGCTGATGAGGCAAAATCATACATCAACAAAATTCTAAAGAATAAATACATTGAGTATAATGTCATTGAACAATTTGATTCATCAACTCCGATAGGTATTTTATCTTACGTTAAAAGAGATTATCTTGAAATACATGACTTTGGATTTGCACTTTTGCCAGAATATTATGGCAATGGTTATGCTTTGGAAGCATCTAATGCTTATCTAGAAAATTTATTTGTAAAAAAAGATATTTTAAAAGTAGCTGCTATTAGTAAAAATGATAATAAACCTTCTTTAAAATTATTAGAAAAATTAGGTTTTGAATTCTCTAGGGAGATTAAATATGAAAAAGAATTAATTCAAATATTTGTTTTGACACGAAAAAAACTTATAACTAAACCATAAAAATATCTTCTTCTTTTAATTCTAACAGATAATTTTTTAAATTCTTAAATAAACATTACCCACTTTTAATAGGTGTTTTTTTATTTTTTTTATAATTTAAAGACGTATACAACTAATGAAAAAAATAATCATAATTGCGTTATTAATTATTTCATGTAATAATTATAACGAGACCTATAATACTTTTCTGCCTGCTCTTAAAGAAAGTTCTGTTTCAGAAAAAATTTCAAATTTTGATTATAAATCAGATTTAACTGCTTTTTCACCAAATGGAGACTCGATTCCAGTACTATTTGATCTAACAAAAAAAATTAAATTAGGCAGTGAAGATAATGCCAATTTGTTTTACGAGGTTGACCCCACATTAGAAATACCTAATCAAGGCTATTTAATCGAAATATTTGAAAATGAAATAGAAATTAAAGCAAAAGATTCTGATGGTTTATTTTACTCATTTATTTCATTAAATCAAATTTTAAAAAATTCAAAATCTCAGAACAAGAATATTCCAATAAAACAGATAAAAGACTTCCCAGTCTTAAATTACAGGTCAGTTCACATTGATGTAAAACATCATCTTGAAAAGAAAGAATATTATTTTGACTTAATTGATCAATTAGCATCAATTAAGATAAATGGAATTATAATTGAGTTTGAGGACAAATTAGGATACAGTAGATCAAGTATTGCAGCTCCTGAAGCATATTCAATAGATTTTTGGAAAGAATTAAGTGAGTATGCAATTAAGAGAAAAATTAAAATAAGTCCTTTGATTCAGGGGCTTGGTCATGCATCGTTTATATTAAAACATGACGAATACAAACATTTAAGAGATGTTCCTGAGAGTGACTGGGCTTTCAATCCATTAGAGCAAGAAACATACGATGTTCAGTTTGATCTTTACAAAGATGCTTTGGAAGCTACACCGTATGGACAATTTCTTCACGTTGGGGGTGATGAAGTGAGAGTAATAGACAGAAATGGAAAAAAAGGATTTGAACTTAATTTATACTGGCTTAAGAAAGTATCAGAGTTTGCCGAAAAAAATAAAAGAACTCCAATATTTTGGGATGATATGTATCTAAAATATGGTGAAGTATGGAATGCCACACTTGATCCTAATATTTCTGAATCAGAATCTAATGAACTTTGGGAATTAAAAGCAACAAAACTCAATGAGTATATAGATGAATTTCCTGAAAACTGTATCTATATGAGATGGAGTTACTTCAGGCCATGGGGAAAAGGAAATATAAAATCTATTGATTGGTATAAGGAAAATAATATTAAAGTGATGGGCGCAACAGCTGGGCAGACAAGATGGATTTTAATGCCTCAAGATGAGAGTAATATAAATTCTATAAAATCCTTTGCTTTGATATCAACTGAAAAAAAACTAGACGGATTATTATTAACTCTTTGGGATGATGACTCTCCTCACTTTGAGCTATACAAAAGAGGAATTCATGCATTTGCAGAGTATACCTGGACGGGTCAAAATACTGAAATTAGTGAATTCAAAAATAAATTTAATTATCACTTTTTTAACAATGATGATGATCGCTTAAATTTTATTGATTCGTTAGATATGCCAGTTAGGGATTGGGCAAATTTATTTATTAAAAAGGGAAAGCATAGAAATTCAATAACCAAATCTGATGATTATTTGTCTTCGCATCTGATTGATCTTCCAGGTATTAATGATGAAGAATGGCTATTAAATCATAATGAAAAAATCGAAATTGCTAATGATCATTTAAAAAGTCTAGAAAAAATTTTAAATGACATAGAAGAACTTAAATCCTTGCCTTTAGGAAATATGTATGCAATAGAAATTTACGAGCAAGTAGCTAAATTGGCTCATTTTAGTTATAAATTGATGATCGAAATTAGTGATTACGCTAAAGGTTCATCTTCAATTGAAGCATTATTAAACAATGAAAAGGAATTTAAAGTACTAAGAAATGAATTTGAAAAGGTTTATTCTAAAACTAGAATAATTAATAAATCAGAGAACTACATATTAGATCAAGATCATCATAGACATACAGCAAATCAATCAATTAATATGGATTGGCAATTTATTGGTGAACTTAAATTATTTGAAAAATTAAATTTAACTTATAAATAAATTTTAAAACATGAAATTAAAATTACACTATCTATTATTTTTTTTATTTATTGGATGTAACACAAATAATAACCAAGACTGGATTTATTTATTTGATGGTAAATCAACTGATGGATGGAGAGCATATAATGGTGAAACAATTCCTGAAAAATGGACCGTAATTGACGGAAATTTAACATTCAACACCGAACTTAAATTAGAAGAAGATTGGAAAGGTGGTGGAGATATCATATATCACAAAGAACAATTTGAATCCTTTGAATTGTATCTAGAGTGGAAGCTTCCTAAAGGTGGTAATAGTGGTGTGTTTTACAATGTACAAGAAGGATATGAAGCACCCTATGCAGTATCTCCAGAATATCAATTACTTGACGATAATGGTTGGGAAGAAGTAAATAATGCAACACTGGAATCATGGCAAAAAGCTGGTGCTGACTATGCTATGTATGAACCAGATCTTTCAAAAAAGAAATTAAATCCAGCTGGAGAGTGGAATAATTCTAGAATCATATATACACCTGAGAAAGCTCAATACTTTCTCAATGGAGAGTTACTATTAGAATTTGTGCCTTATTCTGAAGACTGGTATGAAAGAAGAAATTCTGGAAAATGGGATAAATTTCCAGATTATGGAAAATATAAAAAAGGTTATATAGCTTTACAAGATCATGACACCCCAATATGGTTCAAAAACATAAAAATTAAAAAATTATAATATGGCAAGTAGAAGAAATTTTATAAAAAATGCTTCATTAATTGGAGCTTTACCTTTGTTACCTAACATTGACTTTTTTAATAAATCAAAAGAAGTGATTAGAACAGCCCATGTAGGGGTTGGAGGAATGGGAAAAGCGGATCTTAATGATATTGCATCTCACAAAAAAGTAAAGGTTGTCGCATTATGTGATGTAGACTCAAAAGCATTACAAGTTGCCTCTGAAGAATTTCCTGATGCCAAAACTTTCAAGGACTACAGAAAAATGTTTAATGAATTTTCAGAAAATATTGATGCTGTAATTATTTCTACACCAGATCATACACATGCTCCAGCTTCAATCTTAGCAATGAATAACAATAAACATGTTTATTGTCAAAAACCTCTAACTCATCATGTTTCAGAGGCAAGGGAAATGAAAAGGTTAGCAGAAGAGAAAAATCTTATAACTCAAATGGGGATTCAAGTTCATTCATTTTATGACTATAAATTGGCTACACTTTTAATCCAGGATGGATTAATCGGTAAAGTAAGTAGAGTAAGAGCTTGGTGTCCAAAAAATTGGGGATACGATGGTCCAGAACCAACTGGACAAGATACTGTTCCAGAAAACTTAGATTGGAATTTATGGTTAGGTACCGCTAAGGAAAGACCCTACAAGGATAAAATATATCATCCAGGAATGTGGAGAAAACTTGTTGACTTTGGATGTGGAACACTTGGTGATATGGGTGTTCATATTTTTGATACTCCTTACAATGCATTGAACCTTGATGTTCCACTAACGATTAAAAATAAGTGTAGAAAACCCAATGGATTTGGATTTCCTGAAAATAATTATGTTGAATATGAATTTCCTGGTACTCAATACACTACAGAAAAACTTACTTGGATCTGGGAGGATGGAAAAGGTTCACCATCGAATCACAAGGATTTAAAACTACCTAACAAAGATAAGCTTCCACTACAGGGGGCTATGTTTATCGGAGAAAATGGAAAAAAGCTTCTTTTACCCCATTTTATGGAATTACCAAAATTCATTAACAATGGTAAATACGAAGAATTTGATGTTTCTAAGTTTGTCAAAAAGGGTGAATTAAGTGAAATTCCCGTAAGAGATTATGGTGGGGAATCGTATTTACATTATCACCAATTCATAGATACTTGTCTAGGAAACGATGAATGTTCTGCGCCTTTTTCTTATTCAGCTAGATTAACGGAAACAATTTTACTTGGTGTAATTGCAGGAAATTTTCCTGGAAAAAAATTACATTGGGATAGCAAAAATGCCAGATTTGAAGAAGAAGAAGCAAATCAATTTTTAGATTCTAAGTACAGAGCCTTTTAGAAAATGAGCAACACCAGAAGATCCTTTCTTAAAAAAAGTATTACTGCTTCAGCTATAACTTTCTTAGCTCCGACCCTTTTATCTTTTAAAAACCCTTTAAACAGATTAAATATTGCTGTTATAGGCGTTGGAGGAAGAGGTTTAGCTAATTATAGTAGAGTTTTTGAATCGGATAATATTATAGCAATGTGTGATGTAGATGATAAAATGGCTGCTAATGGATATAAAAGGATTCTAGAGAAATTTCCAAATGCAAAAAAATTCAAGGATTACAGGAGAATGTTTGATAAGTTGGCCAATCAAATTGATGCTGTAATTATAAGTACACCCGATCACACTCATTTTGCACCTGCGATGACTGCAATGCAACTAGGAAAGCATGTTTACATGGAAAAGCCATTAGCACATAACGTCTGGGAATGCAGAGTGTTGAAGAAAGCTTCCCGTTACTATAATATTGTTTCTCAAATGGGTAATCAAGGTCATACTACAAATGGAATAAGACAAATTAAAGAGTGGTATGACGCAGATGTATTAGGTCAAGTTGAAGAAGTTCATGCATGGATGGGTCAAATAAAATATGGTTACTACTGGGTAAAACCTTCTTCATTTCCTGCTCCTGAAGAAAAAGTTCCTGACCACCTTGATTGGAATTTGTGGCTAGGACCAAGAAAATATAGACCATTTAATTCGGCATATGCACCAAGATCATGGAGAGGTTTTTATGATTTTGGAAATGGTCAACTTGGAGATTGGTCTTGTCATACATTAGATGGTCCATTTTGGGCTTTAGACCTTGGAATGCCAACCGAAATTGAAGCATATGTACCAAACCCTATGACAAAAGAAAAATTTGTAGCTGAACAATCGGTCGTTACCTATAAATTTCCTAGAAGAAAGGGTAAAAAGCCAGTAACATTAAAATGGTATGAAGGCATTAAACCAAAAATAAATCCTAATTGGGGATTAGATGAAATTTCAAATCATGGAATGATTATGACTGGTTCTAAAAAATCTTTAATGACAGGTGGCAGACCAAATAATCCAAAACTGCTAGTTGATGAAAACGAATGGAATTATTTCAAAAACAATATGCCAGATCAAAAAATAGCTAGACTAAAATCTGGAGATGAAACGCCTGTAGAAGAATGGATTGATGGAATTAAAAATGATTTTCTACCCCTTTCAAACTTTAGTTACGGTGCAGATTTGACTGAAATGGCTTTATTAGGGGTACTTGCTCAGAGGTATGGTGCAAAAATTAAATATGACTCAAAAAACATGAGAATAACGAATAATAATTTACTTAATAGCCTTTTGAAAGAGGAAATGAGAGAAGGTTGGTCCTTCACTGACTTTTAATTTTGATTTTGAAAATATTTTCTAGTTCTTAAAATAGAATTCTGTCTAATATCCTCCCAAAAAATATTTATGTCACCCTTGTGATAATCCTTTAAAAAGGATACTAATAATGATTTTGGAAATCCCATCTTAGGTGTTTTAATATTAACAGCTTCATCTATAGACTCAATCACTACAGCATTTGGAAAAACTTTTTGATTTAACCACAGAAATCCTTTATGATCATTATAATCTTTACTTAAATAATCTGTCCATGTAATGGGATTAGTGACTTGGGCATCTCTCAGCCATAGCCTGTCAATTGTAAGATCATATTTTTTTTCATCCTTGAGAACCTTAAAAGTATTCCAAGTTACATAACCACCGGTTTGATCGGGTTTGTTCATCAATTCTAAATCAAAAAAATCATCTTCTGTAATTTTTGTTCCTACTAGATACGCTGCAATTAATTTATCACTCAATTCTTTTCCATCAAAAAAATCTTTTAATAATCTCTTGGCATGACTAGCACCCTGACTATGACCCGCAATAATAATTGGCTTTCCTTTATTAAATACCTTGAGAAAAACTTCGAATGATCTTTTAATATCACTATATGCGATTTCAAATGCATCTTCTCCCCCATTTTTCCAATATTTTTCTTCAAAAACTCTAAAATGAGCCTGTCTATAGTTAGGGGAATAAAGATTAGCAGAACTTAACCAAGCGGTTGACTGATATTTAATAGAAGATTGCATAAGAATATTAGAAAACTCCTCATTATAAACATTTGAATTCCATGAAGTTTCTTTTCTGTCTTGATATAATGTTGGGACAATAAAGAAAACATCAGCTCTTTTTAAATTAGTGTTTACAGATAAAAACTCATTTTCTGATTGCTTTTCTGGATGAACTAGCCAATCTTCTAGGTCAACATATGTTGGCTCTTTCGGTGGATTATAGTCTTCAAAATCTAGGGATTTATAATTTATTTGATTATTATCCTCTTTTAACAATCCACATGATTGAATTATCAACATTAGTGTGAAAATGACTGCTAATTTTCTAAATTTGAAATTCATAAATACTAAAATTAAGATTTTATGTCTAACATAACTAAATATATGTTCATCTGCATAATGATTATTTCTTGTCAATCAGAGAACACTAAGTCTATAAAAATCAAATTAAATGCCAAAAGTGACTCAAGTGCTTCTGGAATGGTTACTTTCACCCAAATTGATGATAAAGTTAAAATGGAGGCTCACTTGTTTAATTTAAATAATAAAAGTCATGCGATACATCTTCACGAATTCGCTGATTGTTCATCTGATGATGGAAAATCTACAGGTGGTCATTGGAATCCGACATTTGAAAAACATGGTAAATGGGGTGATGAAGGAGGATATCATAAAGGTGATATAGGAAATTTTGATGCAGATAACATTGGGCATGCGACTGTAATTTTTGAGACTAATCAATGGTGTTTAGGTTGCGATGATGAAACTAAAAATATTTTAGGAAAAGCTGTAATTATACACGAAGGAACTGATGACTACACAAGTCAACCATCAGGTGCTGCAGGTAAAAGAATTGTTTGCGGAGGTATTATAGAAAATTAGAATTTTCTTTTTTTATTGGTTTCCTCATATGCTAAAAGTTCATCTTTTGGGATTACCTTCAAAAAGGATGAATGTTGCTCAATTGCATACTCTATTTTTTCAATAATATCTTCAACGGAATTTTTATCATAATCTATATCTAGCGGTTTTTTAATTTCCATTGATTGCAGAATATCTTTTTTCTTAATTCTAATTCCTTTTTTATCAAAAGATCTTCTGAATCCATCAATAACAATTGGAACTACAATTGGTTTAAAAGTTTTAATTAAGTGGGCTGTACCTCTTCTTATTGGTTTGAACGGGGTAGTTGTTCCTTGAGGAAAAGTAATAACCCAACCATCATCTAATGCTTTTCCAATATTGGAAACATCGCTAAATTTAACTTGCCTATTTACTTCTTTACCTTTTTCTCTCCAAGTTCTTTGTATTGAAACAGAACCTGCATAAGCCATTAATTTAGTTAGTGGGCTGGCTTTCATAGTCTCACTGGCTGCAACATAATAAATATTTAATTTTGGATGCCATATATATCCAATATTTTTTATAGAATCATCTCTGCCACTTAGACTAGCATTAAAAACATGAAACATAGCTACAACATCTGCAAAATAAGTTTGATGATTAGAAACAAATAAGACATTTGTATCTGGAAGTTCCTTCAATATGTTGGATCCTTCAATATTAAGCTTGTTAAATCCTTTAAAACGACGGTGGGATAAAAATCCAAAAATTCTTATAATCCATTTTTTTATGTAAAGATTATGACCAAAAGGATTTTTTTTAAAAATTATCACTTGAAATAATTGAACGCAAATATATTAAGATTTTTATTCTTTGATAATTTCTACTAATTCATTGAGAATCATCGCGGTTGCTCCCCATATCTTAAAATTCTTATAAAGAAAATAGGGGTTTACAACAATTTGATTTTCGTAATTTTTAATCTGAAAATTTAAAACATTAATTAAGGACGGAGTCAAAATTTTTTCAACCTCATTGTTGTGTGCAAAATTTAAATTTTTTTCTGAAAAAAAAAGAAATGGAGTAACTAAAAAATTTGATGGAGGAATATAAATTTTTGAAAGTTTTTTTAATAATGTTAATGAATCAAGATTAATTCCAATTTCTTCATTAGACTCCCTTAGAGCAGTTTGGACTAAACTTAAATCATTAATTTCCTGTTTTCCCCCTGGAAATGACACCTGTCCACTATGAACCCCTTCATATTGATTTCTTTCGATTAAGATTAATCTTGTTTCTTTTTCTTCATCAGAATAAATGATTAATGCTACTGCAGCAATTTTATATGGGTTTTGGAAATTAAATTGCAATGATCTACCAATTGGAGCTAATTTCAATTGTGCTGACAAGCCGGGAAGAGATTTATTTTTTATTTTAGGAATTAATTTCTTGAAATGTTCAAATTTCATAATAGACTTTTATTAATCTTCATTTTTTTCATTTCATGTGATGTAAAACAAAAGCAAACTCAATTACCTAAAGTTCAAGAAAAAAAAGAAAAGATAATTACTGAAACGAAAAAAAAAGAAAAACCATTTTTATTAAATGATAAAAATGCAATTCCTTTTTTCTTTGATTATGAAAAGAAGAATAAAGAAAATAAGGTAAGGATTAAAACAAAGTATGGTAATATAGATATTGAATTATTTAAAGAAACACCTTATCACAGGTCAAATTTTATATACCTCACAAAAAAGAAATATTTCAATGGGACCTCTTTTCACAGAGTAGTAAAAGATTTTATCATTCAAGGTGGAAATTCAGATTCTTATGAAATTTCAAAAAGAAGAAGAAATATTGGCAGATATCTTCTTCCACCTGATACTAAAAAAGGATTTAAACATCATAGGGGGATTGTTTCTATTCCTAGTAGTGATGTAGAGAATCCATACAAGCTCGCCTCTCCTTATGAATTTTTTATCGTTCAAAGTAAAAATGGAGCATATCATCTTGATAAAAACTTTACACCTTTTGGAAAAGTTATCAAAGGCATGGAAGTAGTTGATATTATTTCAAATTTAGAAACAGATAGAAGGGAATGGCCGCACGAAAACGTAAAAATTGAGGTTGAAATACTTAATTAAATGACTCCAATTAAATGAGGGTGTCTTGTTATATATCTCTCTACCCACAACTCAAGCTCTTTATATTCATGAGGTTGCAGAACTTGAGCAGCTTTTTCAAGCTCTCTCTTGAAAAGACTAAAACTGAAACTTACTTTTTTTAAGATCTTTTTCGTGTAACTAAAAACCTTTCTTGGCATACTCTAAATTTATGAAATTTGAAAAATTCTAAATGTTTAAAAAAAGTTAAAATTTTAACTTTAAACTCCATTCAAAAGAAAATTCTGAAACAACATCGCCTTGTTCATCAATTCCAATTGAGTTTAGAATAATTTTTTCTGTTTGGTTATCTTGCGAAAGAGAATTAAAAACTCTCCTTACATCATTAAACTGAGTACATTGAAATTTTATTCTTCCAACTGCTTTTTTGTAAAATTTGGATGAATTAGACGTAACTAACATTGATACCCTAATCTTTCTATTGTTTACTTCATGAATAATAGGTATTCCAGTTGACAGCTCAGCTGCCATGCCCTGAACGGCCCAAAACATGGATTTAAAAGGATTTTGATTAAACCATTTAAGTTTTACATCAACAACACACTTATCTTCCGTAACGGATTTAACACGAACACCAGAAAACCATGCAGATGGTAATTTGGTTAATAGAAAAAAATTATACTTGAACATTTTTAGTGTCCGATGGTCGCCAAGTATCTTTCCGCATCTAATGCTGCCATACAACCTGTTCCTGCAGCAGTGACAGCTTGTCTGTATTCTTTATCTTGAACATCTCCCGAGGCAAAAACACCTGGATAATTAGTTTTTGTTGACTTTCCTTCAGTTAGAATATAGCCTGTTTCATCCATTTCTAATTGACCCTTGAAAATATCAGTATTGGGTTTATGTCCAATAGCAACAAAAAAGCCTGTTATGCTAATTTCTTCGATTTCATTTGTTTTATTATTAATAATCTTTAATCCCTCGACTACATTTTCACCTAATACTTCTTTTACTTCAGAGTTGTACTTTAATTCAATATTTTCTCTAGAATTAACCCTGTGCTGCATTGCTTTTGAGGCTCTCATATGATCTTTTCTAACTAACATTGTAACTTTTGAGCAAATGTTGGATAAATATGTAGCTTCTTCAGCAGCCGTATCTCCCCCACCAACAATTGCAACTTCTTGGTTTTTATAGAAAAATCCATCACAAACAGCGCATGCTGATACTCCACCACCAATTAATCTTTGTTCACTTTCAATTCCTAAATATTTAGCACTTGCGCCAGTTGAAATGATAACAGTTTTAGCATGAATTATCTTTTCATTATTAATAGTAATTTCATGGTATCCTTCAGATTCTTTTGTGAAGTTAACTTTAGTAACCTCGCCTATCCTAACATCAGTTCCAAACCTCTCAGCTTGTTGTTTTAGTTCATTCATCATCTGTGGACCATCAATTCCGTTTGGATACCCCGGAAAATTATCAACTTCTGTCGTCGTAGTTAATTGACCGCCTGGCTCCATTCCCGTGTAAACAACTGGTTTTAAATCTGCTCTAGAAGCATAAATTGCAGCGGTGTAACCAGCAGGACCTGATCCTATTATTAACGTTTTTATTTTTTCTATTGACATATGGTCAAAATTAAAATAAAAAAGATTTTAAATTATCATTTTATCTAATAATAATCTCATATTATTAACAATCATACTTTTTGTTTGTTGTTATTATAAAGTGTTTTATATTTGGGACCGTTTTTCGGGGTGTAGCGTAGCCCGGTTATCGCGCCGCGTTTGGGACGCGGAGGTCGCAGGTTCGAATCCTGCCACCCCGACAATTAAGCAGCTTTTTAGCTGCTTTTTTAATATATATTTGTTATACGGGATGTGGCGCAGTCTGGTAGCGTACACGCATGGGGTGCGTGGGGTCGCAAGTTCAAATCTTGTCATCCCGACTTTTTTATTAACTTAAACACATGAAAAATATAAAACTGACTTTATTATGTTTTCTTTTTTTGAATGCCTCTTGTGCACAAAAAGATAATTCTATTGTTTCACCTAGTGAAAAAAATTATGAAATTGTTAATGTTTTCAAAGATGTAGATATTCCATGGAGCATTGAATTTTTAGACAAAAACACAATCATATATGCTGAAAAAAAAGGCGAAATCTACATTGTTAAAAATAATACTGCAGTCAAAGTTGAAAATGTGCCTGAAGTTTATTTCAGAGGTCAAGGAGGACTCTTAGACTTAGAGTTACATCCAGATTTTAAAAATAATAACCTAATATACATGTCATATGCTTCTGGTTCAAGAGAACAAGGTGGTGGCAATACTGCTGTTGCTAGAGCAAAGCTTATTGACAATACATTAACCGACATTGAAGTTTTATACAAGGGTGAAGAAAATTCAACAAAAGGTCAGCACTATGGATCTAGATTACAATTTGATAAAGATGGATTTCTTTTTTTTACAATTGGTGACAGAGGAAATAGAGACAAAAATCCCCAAAATCTAGAGCTTGATGGTGGTAAAGTTTACAGAATACTTGATGATGGATCGATTCCTGATGATAATCCATTCATAGGATTAGAAAATATAAAGGAAGCTACCTATTCTTATGGTCACAGAAATCCACAAGGAATGTTTTTACATCCAAAAACAGGTAAAATATGGACTCATGAACATGGACCACGTGGGGGAGATGAAATTAATATTATTGAACCTGGAAAAAATTATGGATGGCCCAAAATAACTTACGGGATTAATTATAGTGGAACGACTATAACAGATGATAAAGAATTACCTGGAATGGAACAACCTCTATACTATTGGGTACCATCAATTGGTCCAAGTGGGTTTGCATTTCTTGATTCAAAGAGATATAAGAAATGGAATGGTAGTTTGTTGGTTGGATCTTTGAAATTTCAGTATTTGGAAAGACTTGTTTTAAATAAAAAAAACGAAGTTACCTATAGGGAAAAAGTTGCTGATTCAATTGGTAGAGTTAGAGATGTAAAAATTAGCCCTGATGGATATATTTACATTGGAGTTGAAAACAAGGGGATATTCAAATTAGTTCCTAAAAAATGAGACTAGTTGTTTTATTACTCTTTTCAACTTTTATTTTTTCTCAAGAAAAAGATGAGTCCATCAAAAGAGGAAAATTAATATATCAAGATTTATGTTTAAGATGTCATATGCCTGATGGTAAAGGTGTAGAGGGTATCTACCCTCCAATAGCTAAATCTGACTTTTTATTTAAGAATTTAAAAGAAAGTATTTTGGCTGTAAAACAAGGTGGTATTGAAGGTGAAATCATTGTGAATGGTGTTAAATACAATACTCAAATGGAAGATATGGGTCTATATGAAGATGAAGTCGCAGATGTTATTAATTATATTTTAAATAGTTGGGGAAATAAATATGATAAAATTATTACCGAAGAGTACATAAAAAATCTTAAATAATGATATTGATAGGGGTTTGTGGTGGAACAGCATCTGGAAAAACAACTCTATCGAATAAAATCTCAGAATACTTAACCAATTTAAATTTTTCGGCTAATGAAATTAGTCTAGACAATTACTATAAGGACTTATCTGATAAAAGTTATGAAGAAAGATGTAATGTAAATTTTGACAGTCCTGAAAGTATTGATATTGAATTATTTTATCAACATTTATCCGCTTTGAAAAAAGGTGAGGATGTAAACATTCCAATTTATTCTTACAAGCTTCATAACAGAACAAATCGAACAAAATTAGTTGTAAGTTGTAACTTTCTAATTACTGAGGGTCTTTTTATATTTCATGAGGAAAAATTAAGAAAATGCTTT
>Ga0255764_10000518_pt1 | contig 33651 bp, 26 predicted proteins | sample 071ome_30_FD_179964 | JGI IMG/M metagenome (GOLD analysis project Ga0255764, IMG submission 179964) | Coastal salt marsh microbial communities from the Groves Creek Marsh, Skidaway Island, Georgia - 071406AT metaG (version 2) | ecosystem: Environmental > Aquatic > Marine > Intertidal zone >... | reverse complement strand
GATCGACACATAGCCGACCTGCTGGAAGCCGAAGTTCACCGGGTCGGACTCCCACACCTCGACGCTGGCTCGCAGGATCGAGTGCAGGGGACCCGTCATGTACAGGTTGCGAACACAGCCGCACGCGAGCCCGGTGGCGCCGGCCCCGGGACCCTGCTTGTCGATCAGGACGACATCGCTGCCCTTGCCCTTGCCGCTCTTCTCGAGCGCCATCGCCAGGTGATAGGCGGTCGACATTCCGTGAATGCCGGCACCGACCACGACATACCGTGCGCTCGGAGGCAGCGGATCGACGTTGTGAAGGGGAACGACAGCGGGATTCTGCAGGACGCCGTCGACCTGCTCGGGCAGGGGGCGATCCATGAAGGGGTACCACTGGTTCTGGCCCCCGAGATTCGGGAAATTCATTGGCGGAATCTACGCCCACTTCCACCGGCGGGCAATGGGCCCGCCCAGCAGCTAGATAAGAGGTGTGCTTATCGTCGTCTCTCCCGCGAAGTCCCTCGATTTCGATTCGAAGCTGCCAACCAAGAAGCACTCCGAACCGCGGATGCTCGACGATGCCGAAGCGCTCGTCGAGGTCATGTCCGACAAATCGCCGGCCGAGATCTCGAAGATGATGTCGGTGTCGGAGTCGCTCGGGGAACTCAACCACGAACGGTTTCAGGACTGGGAACGACCGTTCACCCCTGACAACTCCCGACCTGCCCTCCTCGCCTTCACCGGCGACGTCTACCTGGGCATGGACCCTGCCGGAACGTTCACCGAGCGCGACTACACCCACGCCCAAAAAGTGCTTCGGATTCTCTCTGGCCTGTACGGCGTGCTCCGACCCCTCGACCTCATGCAGCCGTATCGCCTCGAGATGGGGAGTCAGCTCACCACCGACCGCGGCAAGGATCTCTACACGTTCTGGGGCGACCGCATCACCGACCAACTCAACCGGGACATGGCCGACAGTCCGGGAGCCAACGTGCTGGTCAACCTGGCCAGCAACGAATACTTCGGGTCGGTGCACGCCGATGCGATCGACGCCCGGGTCGTCAGCCCGACCTTCCTCGACTCGAAGAACGGCGGCGACTACAAGATCGTGTCGTTCTTCGCAAAGCGGGCCCGCGGCTCGATGGCAGGCTGGATCATCCGCAACCGTGTGAAATCGGTGCGAGCTCTCAGCGAATTCGATGGCATGGGCTATCGCTTCGACCCAGCGCGGTCCCGTACCGACCAGCCGGTCTTCATCCGCGAAGACGGCGGCATGGAGTGATGCCGACCCCGGTGGCGACGCAGCGGACAGCTGCGATCGAAGCGGCCATGGCTGACATCCGGGCGATCGAGAACGACGTCGGTGTCACCAGATCGGCGGTCGACGCAATCCGCACTCGTCTGCTTGCGCTGGCTGCCGAACGGGAGCTCTTTCCGCTCGACGAGTTCCCTGCCCCATCCCTCGCTGGCGGCGAGCGAAGTCGTCTTTACCGGCTGGCACAAGACGACGACGACCGCTTCGCGCTCTACGCCCAGCGAAGTGGTACCGAGGTCTCGACGCCGGCCCACAACCACACGACCTGGGCCGTCGTCGTCGGCTTCGAAGGTCAGGAACTCAACCGCTTCTATGCGCGAACCGACGACGGCGGGGTGATCGAAACCGGCCAGCACATGGTCGAGGCCGGCACCGGGGTTGCCATGCTTCCCGACGATCTCCACTCGATCCACATCGACACCCCGTCGCTCAACTTCCACTGCTACGGCTTGGCGCTCGAACGACTCGACGACCGGGTCTTTTTCGACGCTCGGAATCGGGCATGGAAGACGTTCAACTCGGTGAGCAACATCCATGAAGCCCGCCTCGATCGCCGACGCAACCCATGACGAAGGCGATCACGTCGGGGGAGCTCCGGGATCTTTTGATCGACGGTGGTGAGATCGCACTGCTCGATGCACGTGAGCAGGGCGTCTACCACCGTTCGCATCTGTTCCATGCGGCATGCGTCCCGCTCTCTCATCTCGAGTTGGTGCTGGGTGATCTCGTGCCCCGCCGATCGACCCCGATCGTCTGGTGCGACGACGATGGCTCGACCGACGGGCTCGCCACCCGAGCGGCGGGTCGGGCGGCCGAGCTCGGATGGACTGACAACGCCGTCCTGATCGGCGGCACCGAAGCGTGGGTAGCCGACGGAGGCGAGCTCTACTCGGGGGTCAATGTGCCGTCCAAGGCATTCGGCGAGTACGTCGAGCACACCTTCGACACCCCTCGGCTGCCGGCGGCCGAGGTCAACGCGCTCATCGATGCCGCCGCCCGGGGCGAAACCGACGTCGTCGTGCTCGACACTCGACCACTCGGCGAGTTTCGCCGTATGTCGATCCCGAGCGGCATCGACTGTCCGGGGGCCGAACTCGTCCATCGGGTCAAGGAGATGGCACCCGATCCCGAGACCGTGGTGATCGTGAACTGCGCCGGACGAACCCGCAGCATCATCGGTGCCCAGTCACTGATCAACGCCGGCCTGGAAAACCGGGTCGTTGCGCTCGAGAACGGCACGATGGGGTGGGAGCTGGCCGGTTTCGATGTCGCCCGGGGCGTAGATGAGCATGCTCCTGACCCCGGCCCGGCGGCCCGGGCCTGGGCCGAAGCAGCCGCCGCCGACGTCGGCACCCGATTCGGCGTCGAGACCCGCACCTTCACAGAGGTTGCCGCTTGGCGCGTCGACGGGGCGCGCACCACCTATGTGCTCGACGTTCGCACCCCGGAAGAATTCGAGACCGGGCATCTCGACGGCAGCCGCAACGCACCCGGTGGTCAGCTGGTACAGGCGACAGACGAATACGTTGCGACTCGGGGTGCCCGTCTCGTGTTGATCGACGACAACGGTGTGCGGGCAACCATGACCGCCTCGTGGCTCCGGCAACTCGGCTGGACCGACACGGTCGTCCTTGCCGGCGGGATCCCTGGCCTCGTCGACGCAGGCGTAACGCTGCGCACCGGGCCGAGCGCTCGCACGCCGGTCGAACGAACCCCCACCCTCACGGTGGCTGAGTTGGCCCGTCTGCTCGCCGACGAGCCAGGGTCGACCGTCGTGATCGACCTCGGCACCAGCGTCAAGTACCGGACGCGGGGGCACATTCCCGGCGCGTGGTGGGGAGTGCGCAGTCGTCTCGACGAAGCCCGCACTGCAATCGGTGACGCGGGGTCCATCGTCCTCACCTCCACCGACGGCCAACTTGCGAAGCTTGCCGTTCCCGACGCACGGACCCACTGGCCCGATGCCGACGTCGTCGCGCTCGCCGGTGGCAACAAGGGCTGGCGCCACGCCGGACACGACATGGAACCCGGATTCGAACGGGCCACGACGACCCCCGACGACGTCTGGTACAAGCCCTACGACCACGACGAACCCGGCGACGTTGTCCACCGGCACATGCAGGACTACCTCACCTGGGAAGTCGCCCTCGTCGAGCAGATCGAGCGTGATCCCACCGTGGGCTTCCCAGCCTTCGACTAGCGCATCCGTCACCAATCGCGCTGCTGTCGCTGCGTTGCCTCACCGACGGCCGGAAGGGTTCTCGCCTTTGCGTCCGATTGGCGTACGGTCACCTCGTGCCCGTCCGTCTCGTCGCCACCGATCTCGACGGCACCTTTTTCGGTTCCGACCATCTGCCCGAGGCACGAACCATCGCTGCGCTCAACGCAGTCCAGTCCGCCGGCATCATCTGCGTCGCAATCTCCGGGCGAGGGCACCAGGACGGACTGGGACGGGCCACGTCGAACGGCACCGAGTTCGACTGGTTCATCGGCTCCAACGGCGGCCACCGCCTCAACATCCGCAGCGGCGAGATGGAAGAGCACCTACTGTTCGACGACGTCGACATCGTCGAGTTCCGGCGTCGCCTCTCCGAACACGATCCCGCCCTCGCCTATGGCTGGACAACCGCAGACCGTCAGCACTGGGAGCAGCCCTTCCTCGACATCCACCCCGTGAAACTCGACGGTCAGATCCGCGCCGATGGCCACCGGATCGTCGACACCGCGCCACCGGGCGTCGACAAGGCATTCGTTGCCCATCCCGCACTGTCCAACGTCGAACTGCTGACCCATGTCGAGCCCCACGTCGATTCCCGCCACCACCTCACCACCTCGGGGGTCGACTTTGTCGAGATGACACCGAACGGTGCCGACAAGGGTGCAGCGCTGGCGCGCCTGTGTGCCCGCCTCGACATCGTGGCCGAAGAGGTGGTGGCATTCGGCGACAACCACAACGACCTGACCATGCTCCAGTGGGCGGGGCGAGGTGTCGCCATGGGCAACGCACTGGATCGGGTCAAAGAGACCGCCGACGAAGTCACCTCCACGAACGTCGAGTTCGGTGTCGCCCGAGTGCTCGAGGAACTCGTATGACCGAACTGCGCCGAGAGATGAGCCGCGCATGACACGTCCGTTCGCCGGCTGGATCGTCGTCTGCGCCGTCTTCGTCCAACTGATGACCAGCTCGGGTCTCGCCTTCTACGGCCTGGCGATCTATCTCGACGCACTCACCGACGCCGAGGCATTCAGCACCACCAGCGTGTCACTCGCAACGTCGATGTTCTTCCTCGTCAGCGGTCTCGTCGGTCAAGTCGTGGCCCGACTCCTCGAGCGCTACGACGTCCGACTGATCGTGACCGCCGGTGGTGTGGTGTCGTCGATCAGCCTCTACCTGCTCGGCAGTGTCGGCTCGGTGGCCGAGCTCTATGCGGTCTATGTGTTGTTTGCGGTCGGGTTCGCACTGGTGGGCCTCATTCCGGCGACCACGCTTGTCACCCGGTGGTTCCAGCTGCGACGAGCGACTGCCCTGTCGATCGCATCGACCGGATTGTCGGTCGGGGCGTTCACGTTGAGTGCGCCGGCGTCTGCACTGATCGACGATCGAGGTCTCGACGAGGCTGCGCCGATCCTGGCACTGATCTATCTCGTCCTCACCATCGTTGTGGTTCCGTGGCTGTGGCCGTCACCAGAATCGCGCGGGCTCGAACCGGATGGCAGGGCCCGCGAGGGCGCGGCCGTCGGGGCGACGGCCGAGGGCATTCCCTACGACGAGGCGATTCGTACCCGTTTCTTCGCGGTACTCGCTGCCGCATTCGTGCTGGCCATGGGAGCACAGGTCGGCGGCCTTTCGCAGCTCGCCAACCTCGGTTCCGAACGAATCGATCGTGCGACGGGAGCTGCCGCCATCACTGCGCTGGCCCTCGGCAGTGTGATCGGGCGCTTGGTCGGGGGGATCCTCGCCGACCGCCTGCCACTGATCCGACTGGCCACTGCGCTCTCGATCGGCCAGGGGCTGGCGCTGATCGGCATCGGTCTCGCCGACTCACGGCTCGCGCTCATCGTGATCGCCTTCCTCTTCGGCACGACCGTCGGCAATCTGCTGATGCTCCAGCCGTTGATCACCGCAGCCGGATTCGGCGTGCTCGCCTATCCGCGGATCTTCGCCCTGTTGAGCCTCATCGTCACCGCCGGCGTGGCCGGAGGCCCGTTCCTGCTCGGCTTCCTGCGAGACCAGTCGAGCTACCAGACCAGCTACGTCGTCGCAGGCTTCCTCAGCTTCGCCGCCGCCGGGGTCTTTGCGGCCACGCGCACGGCGCGCCCAAACCCCGAGACGGTCATGGGCTAGCGATACGCGAACAGGGCGGGTGTGCCACCGGTGTGGATGAAGACGACGTCGTCGTCGGCCGACCACCGACCGGCGCGGGCGTGGTGGATCAGACCCGCCATGGCCTTGCCCGAGTAGACGGGATCGAGGAGCAGCCCTTCGAGTCGAGCGCACATGGTGACCGCTTCGTGCATCTCTTCGGTGGGCACGCCGTACGCCTCACCGACGTGAGCGTCATCGATCACGACGGCATGGGGCCCGAGCGAGCGGTCGATACCGATCAGATCGAAGACTCCCTCGGCGAGACTGCGAACGATCGGGCCGAGATACCGCTCGGGGGCCCCGGCCGAGACGCCCAGGAGTGGAATCTCGCTGCGCTTGATCGCAAGCCCGGCGATGAGACCGGCCTGGGTGCCGCCACTCGCCGTTGCGTGCACGATCTCGCGTGCCTGGAAACCACGCTCATCGGTCTGGCGCAGGATCTCCACCGCAGCCGTGCGATAGCCGAGCGCGCCCACGACGTTCGACCCGCCGAGCGGGACGACGTAGGGCGTACGTCCCTTGGCGCGCAGTTCGTCGGCCCGTCGCTCCATCTCGACGGTCATGTCGGTGCCCTGGTCGAAGTCGAGCACCGTCGCGCCGAGCAGCCGGTCGAGTTGCAGATTGCCGCCGTGCCGGTAGTCGTCACTCCAGTCGGGGAACCGATGCTCGATCAACAGTTCGCAGTCGAGGCCGAGCCGGGCGGCAGCAGCGGCGGTCTGGCGGCAGTGGTTGGACTGGGTCGCGCCTGTCGTGAGCACGATGTCAGCGCCGAGCTGTCGGGCCTCGGCCAGGAGGTACTCGAGCTTGCGGACCTTGTTGCCACCCATGGCCAGACCGGTCTGGTCGTCGCGTTTGACCCAGATGCGGGGTCCTCCGAGTTCGGCCGACAGTCGCGGCAGCGGTTCGAGCGGTGTCGGGAGTTGTGCGAGCGGGACGTGCGAGATCCTGGTCATGTCAGCTTCCATCGAGACGTCGACGCAACCTAACCCGCTGCTTCCCCGAAGGTGACCGCCGGGGCAACGAGATCGACGAACAGATGCACGGCACCGGTCTCGGCATCGAGGTGGAGTCCATCGGTGCGCGGATACCGCGCAGGATCAGCCTCGATCGCTGGGCCAACATCCAGTACGTACACGTGAGGTTCTTCGCCGACGGCGGCAACGATCCGGTTGTACGCCTCCATGCGCTCAGGGCGGTAGCCGGGAAGCAGTTCGGTCTTGATCGGTGTGGGTGGGGTGAGGATCACCACCAGGGCGCCGACGTCGGCGGCGTCGGAAACCATCGACTCGTACGCGAACCGCATCACGGGCCCGAGCACGTCATCGGTGATGTCGTGCCACTCGCCCGTCTCGATCGAGCGGTGATCGATGAACGCCGCCCCGTGGTCCATGACCACGACGAGATCGATGTTGTCGGTGATCCGCGTTCGGCACGGTTCCTCGAGTGCATCGAAGAACGGCGTGACCCAGTCGGCCCACGAATGGTGCCCGAACGCCGGAGAGCACGCCCCCCAGGCTCGGATCGTGGCCGAGCCACCATGTGCTTCGACCCAGCCGGTGAAGGCGGCCCGAGCCTCGAACGCCGCCGAGTCGCCGACGAGAAGCACCGACGCTCCGGCAGGCACTGCGATCGGCCACGTCGGCGTCACGACCGTGGGCGGCGCAGTCGTGGGCGTCACGTCGGTGATGGCTGCGGCGGGCGGTGGCAGCGTCGACACTGCAGCGGTCGTCTTCGTGAGGAGCGCTGCAGCGGTGGCAGCCGCGATCTCGTCTTCAGCTGTTCCATCGGAGCCGATCGTTGCGACCGCCAACGTCGACGCAAGGAGGACGGTCGCCCCGCCCAGGGTGAGCAACGGTCGCCGGAGCCGGTCGCCACTGCGAATCGGATGCTCGACCAGCCGATGCGACACCTCGGCAAGCCCGAGTGCGGCCGCAACCGCCACCGGAGCCGGAGCGTCGAGCAAGACCAGCAACGGCCAGTGGAAGAGGTAGATCGCGTAGCTCCGACGCCCGAGCCATCCGATGATTGGCCCACCGAACAACCCATCGGCCGCACGGCGGTCGGTCACCGCCCACGTGACAACGATGGCGGCAGCCCCGGCCAACCCGACGAGGACGCCACGAGCCACCCACGGATCGTCCTCGGACAGGGTTGCAACGAGAAACGCAACGCCGCCGAGTGAGCAGACGGCGGCCCACGTGGGAACCCGAAGGCTCGGCCGATGCAGCAGCGCTACCGCGACCGCTGCTCCGGCGAGTACCTCGCCGAACCGCACCGGCGTCGCGTAGTACGCATCGGCGGTGTCCCACCACACCGCATAGCCGGCGACCACGACCGCTGCGCCAGCGACGAGCGCCCGACGACCGCCGAGGCCGAGCACCAACAACGGCCACACCACGTAGACCTGCTCTTCGATCGCAAGGCTCCACATGTGGGCGAGTGGTGACGGCGTCTCGAAGATCTCCCAGTACCCATCCGCCGAAACCGCCGCCCACCAGTTGTGGACGTACAGGGTCGCAGCGAGCGCGGCACGCACCGTGTCGTCGACCTCCCCACCGATCGCCACCACGGCCAGGACCGTCGCAATGATCGTGGCAAGTGCAGCCGGAAGCAGCCGGCGGGCACGCCGTCTCCAAAACGCTGCGAGCGATGCACCGGTGAGCACGTGGTCGCCGAGCAGGATGCGTGTGATCAGAAAGCCCGACAGCGTGAAAAAGACCGAAACACCGATCCACCCCCCCGGCAGCACCTCCGGCCATGCGTGGTAGACGACCACGGCGAGCACCGCCAACCCACGCAACCCGTCGAGGGCGGGACTATGGCGGCGGTCGGTCACGGCTGCCAGTCTCGCCTGCGCTCGATCGCGCGGCACGCTACGACGCCGGCTCGAGCAGAGGCAGCAGCAGGTCGACCGCAACCGAAGCCGTCACCGGCTCATAGGTGGCCCGCGGCTCTCCCAGGCGTCTCACGACGGTTGCCGACGGCAACTCGAGCGTGACAACGGCGTCGCGTTCTGCTGCAAGCGTGACGAGTGCCGTCACAAGGTGCACGCGCTCCTCGTCGAGGGCTTCGTCGTCGAATGGTCCGGGAAAGGCGATCACGACCAGATCGACCTCGGCGCCGAGCTGATCCAAGAAGCGCTCGGCCACGTCCGCGAACCGGGTCTCGTCCTCGACGTCAGAGCGTGCGGCAGTCTCCCGGTCGGGGTCCGGGCGCGACTCCTCCAGCGGCTCGAGCACGAACACCGCCACATCGGGGCGAGCGACGTCGAGTCGGGTCTCCCAACTGGCCTGCGCCGCATCGTCTTGCGGAATCGTGGGAAGGTGGGCGAAAACGACAGAGGTCGGTGTCTCGGTGGCGTACCGGTCGCTCAGTTCCTCGGCGATCGGCCGAGCGAGATAGTCACCGATCACGAGGACTCGGTACTCCCCGTCGACGACGTCGTCCGCAGCGGGCAGGCCGTACCGATCGATGACGGCCGGTACCAGCCACGAGGCCGCGACAAGGGCAGACGACAGGTCGAAGTGCACACCGTCGGGTCGAACCACCTCGTCGTCCTGGGTCTTGATCCATGCGGCAAGGTCTGCCGTCATCGCCTCGTCGTGCCGTTCGGCGACATCGACGGTGATGTCTCGCCACCGCTGCATGCGCGCCGGATCCGTTTCCGGGAACCTGCCGAAGTTCGGATGACCGGGACCGATGTCGGGCGGCAGGATGAGCACAACAACGCCCACCTCGTCGATCACGCTGGCCACGAGTTCGTCGAGTTGCGCCGTCATCGCCACTCGGGTCTTCTCGTCGTGGAGCGAGGTGAAGGAGTCGCCGCCGTCCACTCGGAAGTCGACGACCTCCCACGGGCCGAGCTGAATCACCGCAACGTCGGGTTGGGTGAGCGCTGCGAACTCGGCCCACTCGGTCAACCAATCGGCGCAATACAGGGGCACCTCCAACGTCTCGTCTCCCTGCTTGCGAACGCCGTCTTGCTGGAGGCCACATCCCAGGTCGACGACACCACCGACGAACTCCACCGACGCCGGATTCGCGATCGACCACCCATTGATCCCGATCCCGGTCATCAGCGCCGTCGAGTCGCCGAACATCGCGACTCGCAGCGGCCGCGACGCAGCCTCCGGGCCCGACGCGACCGGCCCGTCCGACTCGTCCGACTCTGGCGGAGACGCAGCCGGCACGGTCACAGCTGTGGCGGCAGCAAATTCCTCGACCGCCGCATCGAAGTCGATGATGTCCTGCGTCGAGTCGGCCAGCACGACCGCAGCAAGCAGTGAGACGGTGAGAAGCGCGCCGGTGACGCCAAGCGTCCAGCGTTCGTTGCGGCGACGCCGGAGGGGATGTTCCACCCAGCGGTGCAGGCCCGCTGCGAGCACGATCGAAACCGAGCCACCGACGATGAACAGGGTCAAGGGTTCCTGGCTGTAGTGGCGGTCGAGCGCAACGAGCACTGGCCAGTGGACGAGGTAGATGGCATACGACCACACCCCCAACCGACGCAGCGGCCGCGCCGACAGCACTGCTGCGAACCAACCGGTCGAGACCAGCGCCCACACCATGATGAGGCCGATCAGCGTTGCGTGCAGTGCGAGTCCGCCGAAGAAGAGCCAGCGGTCAGTGGGGTGTGCGGTCGACCACATCACGAGCACCGTTGCGCTCGCAGCCGTCACTGCGAACGCAGTGCCGACACTGCTCCACCGCTCTGGCGTCGGATGTCGGCGGACGTGCCAGAGCCAACCGAGTCCGCAGCCGAGAAGGATCTCGCCGATCCGGGTGTCGGTTCCGAGGTAGAGCCGGTTCGAACTGGCCCCGGTCGCGGCGACTGCCACCGGCCACACGAGTGCGGAGACGATGGTGAACACCAGCAGGTTGCGAGCGAGACGGGGCCGCCCGCGTCGAGCGAACCCGAGCAGGGCTGCCGCCCCGATCGGGAAGAGGACGTAGAACTGTTCCTCGACTGCCAGCGACCAGTAGTGGACGAGGGCACCAGTCTCGGCGAACTGATCGCCGTAGGTGGTGCCCTCGGCGATCGTCCACCAGTTGAAGACCTGGAGCAGCGATGCGATGCCGTCGGAACGAGTGGCGGCGGCCGAGCCGAACGCGTCGGTACTGGCGCCTACGACGACGACGACGGCGACCACGAGCGTTGCGGCAGGCGCCAAGCGGACGAACCTCCGCCGCCAGAACTCGACAACGCCAACCGGGCGTTTGTCCTGGGATTCGGCCAGCAGTTGGGCCGTGATCAGGAAACCCGACAGGGTGAAAAACGCCGACACCGCCAGGAATCCACCGGAGAGCATGTCGAGACCGCTGTGGTAGCCGATCACCGCCACCACGAAGACAGCGCGCAAGCCGTCGAGCGCCGGCATGTAGCCGAGGCGTTTCGTCGCGTCAGTGATGCGCTCGACGGTCACAGCCGATCAGCCTGACAGGTCTTTGGACCGAACGAGGCACACACGACGCGACGACGCAGTGGAGGCGGCATCGTGCAGCGGTCGGCGGCCAGCCGCAGCCAAGCGCTGACTTTCCCCGGGGCTGCGTTGAGCAAGGCGGGCGACCGGCACTACGCTGCGGCCATGGCCATCACCCTCCCTGCCCTGCCCTACGCCGACGACGCGCTCGATCCCCACATCACTGCGCACACGATCAGCTTCCACTACGGCAAGCATCATGCTGCCTACGTGAACAACCTCAACGGCCTGATCGACGGCACCGATCTCGCCGACGCATCGCTCGAGGAGATCATCGACGCTGCCGATCCCGGCGGGCTGTACAACAACGCCGCCCAGGTGTGGAACCACACCTTCTACTGGGAGTCGATGTCGCCCAACGGTGGCGGCGCCCCCAGTGGCGATCTCGCAGCGGCGATCGACAGCAGCTTCGGTTCCTATGACGCATTCCGCGAGCAGTTCACCGCTGACGCCGTCGGCAACTTCGGCTCCGGCTGGACGTGGCTGGTGAAGGAAGGCGACGGCGTGGCGATCGTCAAGACCGATGACGCCGACACCCCGATCAAGCATGGGCAGACCCCGCTGCTGACGATCGACGTCTGGGAACACGCCTACTACCTCGACTATCAGAACGCTCGGCCCGCCTACGTGGCGGCGTTCCTCGACCACCTGGTCAACTGGGACTTCGCCGCCGCCAACTTCGCAGCCTGACCGCCTCGCCGGCTCATCGGGTCGGCGGGCGCCCGGTCTTCACGAAGTCGAGCGATTCGATGACGTTTCGGCTGACGAACCGCTCGAGTCGAGGTGCCGCCAGGTAGCGCCCGGCGGCAAGAAGCGGAAGATCCGACCCAGTCGTCTCCGCTTCCTCGATGGCGGCCTTGGTCAGCTTGATGAGGTGCGCAGTGACGATGAACGAGCCGGCGCTGTCGGCGAGGGCCGCCTCGATCATCGACGAACAGGCGTCGAGACCGGCTGCCCGGATGGCAGCGAGGGCGCCGTCGACGTCACCTCGCCGGATGAGGCCGGTGATGTCGCCCGGCGTCCCGACGATTTCGGGCTCGGGCCGGACCCCGTGACGCTGTTCGCCCCGTGACGTGTCGTGGCAGAGCCAAACCGCCCAGAGTGCTTGGCGAATCGTGGCCGGTGAGGGATGCGCGCGCCAGGCCCACCGTGCCGCTCGAGCTGTCGTGAGTCCGTGCGTGATGTCGAGCCAACCGAAGCTCTCGTCGAGATCGAACTCGATGTCGAGGTCGTAACGAAGCAGGCGGCGACTCACGGCAATCGTGACCGCATCGAGCAGTTGCTCGACACCTGCACCTGCCTCGAGGGCTGCGACAGCGGCGGCAATCGGCGCGTCGTCGAGACCGAGCAGTACGTCGACGAGTTGGGGGTCGTTCCACTCGGGATCCACCGGCGTGGTGGCAAGTGCGCCGAGGTCGAGCGCTGCGACCTCGGCAACGGCCTTGCGCATGTAGGGCAGCGTGTCTTCGCGGGTTCCCCAGGTGGTGGCGAGCGCCAGTTCGTGGAGCACCAGGTCGGCCTTGTCCCAACCGACGAGATCGAGTAGTTCGAAGGCCTTCTGGGTGTAGATGATCCCGTGGCCATAGCTGAGATGGTGCATCGATGCCGCCTCGATGAAGCGCCGCCGAACCTCCTCGGGGTCGGCCTCGGCAGCGAGACGACGAGCGATGCCCATCGCTGCGTCGTGATCCTCGCCCTCGATCGCCTCGAGGAGATCGCCGGCCCGAGGCTCTCGTCGCTGCCGAGCGGGTCGCCCACGTGTTGGCTCGGCGAGCGCAGCAAGGGCCTGGACGAGTGGCAGCGCCCGATCGTCGCCATCACGCTCGACCGTCCAGGCGAGGCAGTCGACGGCGGTGGCCATGGCGTGCCCGATGCCCCACTCCTCCCGCGGCAGGGCGTGCTCGAAGCCGACCCACGCGATCGCTTCGGGAGCGGCGTCGTTGGCCAACAGGCGGATCGAGTCGCGCGCGACCTGCCCGACATAACTGTCCTCCACACCGCGTCGAAGACTCGGCCAGAGCCGTTCGCGTTCCTCGGCGGCGGTCGGCTCGTCGACAGTGACATGGATCGTGCCGTCCTCGATCGTCACCGCATGGCACGGGACGTCTTCTTCACCCATCACACACTCACCGGTGTCGACCCGAAATTTCCAGTTGTGCCACTGGCACGTCACGAGCTCGTCGTCGAGCGCCCCCGTCACCAAGCCGTACCCCTGGTGGGGGCACGCGTTGTCGATGGCGTGGACACCCGACGCCGTGCGAATCACGGCGACGCGCCGCTCGCCGACCTTCACCATCTTCATCTCGCCCTCGCCGATGTCGTCGACTGCGCCCACGACGACCGTGGTGGAGCGCTCGCTCGGGGTAGGTGGCTCGGACTCCGGCATCGACGGCATGCCCGGATGGTAGAGCGGCGAGGACGTCTCGATCTCGTTCCCGTCACCGCAACCTCACCCACGTCGGCGCGCCCGATACCGTCACCACATGAGACAACTGGTTCGGCAGCCCCCCGAGTGGATCGACCGAGCACCGATCACGGTCAGCGCCACACGGGAGATGACCGCAACCCCCGATGAAGTCTGGGCTGTGCTCACCGCCCACGAGCGCTGGCCCGAATGGTTCGATGCAATCGAACGGGCCGAAGGAACCGGTGGTGACGGACTGGGTTCGACCCGTTCTGTTTGGATCAGGAAGTGGCGGCTCGACGAAGTCTTCGTCGTGTGGGACGAGCCAACCGTGTTCGGGTTCGTCGTGGTCGCAGCCGACGGTCCGTTGGGACGGTTCTCGCAGACCCTCCTCGAACGGATCGAGGTGCAGGTGCTGTCCACCGACCGTGTTCGCGTCACCTACCTGCAGGGATTCGAGGCACGCTCGAAGATCGCCGCTCGCCTTCTTGCTACTGCGTCGAGGGGGATGCGCAAGGCACTGCACGGTGCCCTCGAAGGGCTTGCTGCCCACGTCGAGCGCGAACGCTCCGCCGACTGAGCGGCCTCGATCCGACTGCGTCAGCTGACCCAGCTCTTCACTTTTTCGATGTCGGCGAGTTGGTTGGGCCCGGTCGGCGAGATCTGCAGTTGGGTCACGCCGGCAGACCGGAACGCTTCGACCCGCTCTCTGACGTAGCCCTCGTCGCCCACCAGGGCGGTGGCGTCGAGATACTCCTGGGGCACCAGCGCCATCGCCTCGTCCTTCCTGCCGTCGAGGTACAGGTTCTGGATCTGCTCGGCTTCGTCCTCGTAGCCGTACTTGCGGAAGATGTTGTTGTAGAAGTTTCTGCCCTTCGCTCCCATGCCGCCGACGTACAGCGCCGTCATGAAGCGACCGGCGTCGCGGAGCTTGCGAGCCATTTCGTCGTCGTCGGTGATGCACAGTGCACCGCCGGCAGAGATCTCGAGTGGGCCGAGCGACGTCGGCCGTTTCGCTGCGCCGGCCGCAAGATCCTCACCCCAGACCGAATCGGCCTTGTCGGGGTGGAAGAAGGCTGGCAGCCACCCGTCAGCAGCCTCGGCGGTCAACGCGACGTTCTTGGGGCCGAGCGATGCCAGATAGATCGGGATGTCGTCACGCACCGGATGGTTCACGAGCTTCAGCGGCTTGCCCAACCCAGTTCCCTCACCAACGGGGAGGGGCAGCGTGTAGCTGACACCGTCGTGCACGAGCCGCTCCCGCCGCCACACCTTTCGACAGATCTCCATGATCTCGCGCTGACGCCCGAGCGGACGGTCGTACCTGACACCGTGGAAGCCTTCGATCACTTGGGGACCGGACGCCCCCAAGCCAAGAATGAAGCGCCCACTGGACACTGCGTCGAGACCGGCAGCGGTCATGGCGATGGTGGAGGGCGTGCGTCCGTAGATGTTGAGGATGCCCGAACCCAACAGCATCGTGTCGGTCTTTGCTGCGAGATAACCCAGGATCGACACCGCATCGAAGCCGTACAGTTCCGGCACCCATCCGATGTCGACACCGGCGCGTTCGAGGTCAGCCGCCTCGGCCGCAGCGAGCCGGGGATCACCGGAGTAGGTCAGCATCATCGAGAGCTTCATGGCGGCGAAGCTACCCTGCCGGCTCGAAGGGCACGAGGTCGATCAGTTGCTCCATCGAGTCGATCCATTCGTCGGTGGTGCTCCGCCACGGCGCCGACACCACATGGTGCACGCCGGCCGATGCGTAGGCCTCGGCCTCCTCTCGAATCTGTGAGGCGTCCATGCCGTTCGGATCCCATCCCGTCCGGTATGAAATGACGAAGTCGTCTCCTGCGCCCTCGTCTTTCAACCGCTGGACGATCCTGGCCATCTCGGCCGGTTCAGTGGAGATTCCCTGGTAGCCGTCGTGGCGCGCCGCCCGCCGGATGGCGACATCGGCCCCACCTCCGACCCAGATGGGGATCCGGGCTTCGGGTTTGGGCTGGAGCTTCATCTCGGCGATGTCGTAGAAGGTGCCCTTGTGAGTGAGCGGATCGGTCTCCCAGGCCTTGCGATAGATGTCGAGTGCTTCATCCATTCGCGTTCCACGCGAGGCGAACTCTTGGTCGAGCGCCTCGAACTCCCCGGCTGACCAACCGACCCCGACCCCGAGCGTCAACCGGCCACCGCTCAGCTTGTCGAGGCTGGCGAGGCTGTTGGCCATGCTGAGTGGGTGGTGGTGCGGCACCACGAGGACACTGGTGCCGAGCCGGATCCGGGATGTCACCGCAGCGGCCCACGCCAAGCTCAGCAGCGGTTCGAAGAGATAGGGCGAGGGATAGCCCTGATCGACGGGCACGACGACGTGATCCGACACCCACACGTCGTGAAAGCCGAGTTCCTCGGCCCGGACGGCAACCTTCGTGATCGCGTCGGCCGACGACGCTCGTCCGTACTGGGGCAGGTGAATTCCGAGACGCATGGCCCGAGTGTTGCAGACCTCGACGTCATCGCGAGAGAGTGACCGCATGAGCATGAACGACATCGGACCCGACATCGCGGCAGCCGCAGCCGGAATCGACGCAGAGACCGTCGAGCTCCGCCGGGCGATCCACGCCGACCCCGAACTCGGCCTCGACCTGCCGCGTACCCAGACGAAGATCACCGAGGCCCTCACCGGCCTCGGTCTCGACATCACCCTCGGCACATCGACCACGTCGGTCGTCGCCGACCTCGACACCGGCAAGCCGGGCCCGACCGTGCTGCTGCGTGGTGACATGGATGCTCTGCCGCTGCAGGAGGACTATCCGTCCGACTTCAAATCACAACACGACGGCCGTATGCATGCCTGCGGTCACGACACCCACGTGTCGATGCTGGTGAGCGCAGCCAAACTCCTCGCCGACAGCAAGGACACGCTCACCGGCAAGGTCCGCTTCATGTTCCAGCCGGGAGAGGAAGGCTTCCACGGCGCCAAGTACATGATCGACGAGGGCGTGCTCGACGGCGTCGATCGCGCCTTTGCCATCCACGTCACGGCCAACCAGAAGGCGGGCATGATCGCCACGAAGGCGGGCGCTCTGCTGGCGTCGGCCGACAAGTTCAGCATCACGATCCACGGCGAAGGCGGCCACGCGTCGGCCCCGCACCACTGCACCGACCCGATCCCGGCCATGGCCCAGACCATCAGTGGCATCCACACCATGGTGGGCCGTTCCGTCGAGGCCACCCGTGCCGGGCTGGTCACCGTTGCCCACGTGCGAGCCGGCACCACCAACAACATCATCCCGCCCCACGCCTGGATGGAGGGCACGATCCGCAGTCACGACGAGGAGACCCGGGCCACGCTGAAAGCCAACCTTGTCCGCGTTGCCGAAGGCACCTCTGCCGCTCACGGCTGCAGCTGCAAGACCGAGATCGATCCCGGGTACCCGGTCACGATCAACCACGACGACCAGGCCGAGCTCGTCGGCGACGTCACCCATCAGATCCTGGGCGAGGAGCACTTCGCGATCATGCCGCGAGCGATCATGGGCGCCGAGGACTTCAGCTACGTCCTTCAGCACGTGCCGGGTGCGATGGCCTTTCTCGGTGTGTGCCCTGACGACGAGTCGCCACAGACCGCAGCACCCAACCACTCCAACCTCATGCGTGTGAACGAAGACGCCATGAAGCACGGCGTGGCGCTCTACGCCGCCATGGCCCTCGTCGGCTAGGGGTCGATCGGCGCCGGCCCCTCGGCACGTCGGTCGTCGCCGACAGCTCCATCGTGCCGACAGCTACATCGTGAAGCGCAGGCTGCGGGCGGCTCTCTCACCCCACTCGTCGTCGCCACTCCACGAGATACGGCCCGCGTCGATCCGTTCCTGGGGATCGATTCGTCCACATGCGAGCATCACGAATGTCTCGGTATCGGCGGTGAGGGTGACGGTCGGGTCGTCGACCGCGTCGACGAGTCCAGCCCGGCCATCGACCGCAACGTGGAAGGTCCGGGGAGCTCCACCGGTGATGTGCACCGTCATCGACATGCCGTCCTCGAGGCCGATCTTCTTGCCGGCGATGTAGCCCATCGATCGGTGTACTTCGTTCACGGCTTGCTCGGCAGTTGTGCCCCCGTCGGGAAGTTGGATGCCGAGCGGGAGCGCGCAGTCTCGAGCGTGGACCCACATGTCGAACACGCGGATTTGCAGAAAGTTGCCGTAGGCCTGCGGCCCGACGGGTGTCATCGACGGCTGGTCGACGATCGCCGGGTCGAGCGACTCGAGGTGTGCGAGGCGGGCATCACCGATGTCGCGAATCGCGGCTCGGAACGTGTCGGCGTCCATGGCGGTCGCCTGCTCCATGAACGAGCCGACGATGCCGAAGTCGAACAGGTTCTCGGGATCGGGTTCCCAACCGGTGAGTGCCTTCTCGATGCTGACAGCGTGGGCAATGCAGGCTTTCACGTCCCACTCGGGGCACAACGACTGCACCGCCAGTTGTTCATCGGAACGATCGGCGATCAGATCGTTGATCTCGGCGAGCGCAGTGCGATGGGCTTCGATGTAGACCGCAAGTGACGTCATGGGCCGAGACGGTAGTTGGCCCGGTGCCGCAACGACGAACGAAGCCCCCGGGTCGACTTGCTGGCATCAGCTGTCCCGACGGCGGTGCAGAAGGGTTAGCGACCGTTAACTTGGGCGCACTACACTCGTGCGCATGAGCGACGCTGAACTGCAGAGAGTCGATGCTGCCATCGACGCACTTCTCGATGCCCACGATCCGAAAGCCCAGGGATACGAAGAATTCCGTGGTCACCAGTTCGATCATGGGCTGGCCTGGGTCATGTTTCCCGAAGGCCACGGCGGGCTCGGGGTGCGCCCGCAACTCCAGAAGCACGTCAACGAGCGGCTCCACCATGCCGGTGCCGCACCGACCGATGCGTCGATGTTCTTCATCGCGCTCGCCGGTCCGACGATCCTCACCCACGGCTCGGAGGAGGTGAAACAACGCTTCCTGCGACCGATGTTCACTGGTGAGGAGAAGTGGTGCCAGCTGTTCTCCGAACCCGGCGCCGGCTCTGACTTCGCCGGCCTTGGCACCAAAGCGGTGCGCGACGGTGACGAGTGGCTGATCAACGGGCAGAAGGTCTGGAACACGCTCGCCCACATCGCCGACTTCGGCATGCTCGTGACCCGAACCGACCCCAACGTGCCCAAGCACCGCGGCATGACGTATTTCGCGCTCGACATGAAGGCGCCCGGGGTCGAGGTTCGGCCGCTGCGCCAGATCACCGGTGAGGCCGAATTCAACGAGGTCTACATGACCGACGTGCGAGTCCACGACGACCATCGCATCGGTGCCGAGGGTGAGGGGTGGCGAGCTGCACTCACCACCCTCATGAACGAGCGCACCGCCATCGGTGGCGGCGGTGGCGGCGGCCCCCGGCGAGGCGGCGGCGCCATCGGCCAACTGGTGCGCATCTGGGAGAAGGTTGCGGACGACACCCGGACCCCGGCAAACCGTGACGACGTCATGAAGCTTTGGATCCGCGCCGAGACACTGCGTCTCACCAACATGCGCGCGAGCCAACTCGCAAAGGCCGGGAACCCCGGGCCGGAAGGTTCGGTCGGCAAAGCGATGATGGCCACCCTCAACCAGGACATCTACGAAAAGGCGATCGATCTGCAAGGCATGGCCGGGCAGATCGACTTCGACTACACGTTCCGTCGTCCTGGCGAGGTCGACCTGTCCGGTACCGGCGGTGGTGAGGGATACGCATTCCTTCGGGCCCGGGCCAACACGATCGAGGGTGGCACCACCGAGGTGATGAAGAACATTCTCGGCGAACAGGTGCTTGGACTTCCCGGTGAACCACGCGTCGACAAGGAGATTCCTTGGATCGACGTCCCACGTGGCTGACGTTCCCGAGATCCACGGAACCATCGAGCCGGGCTGGGAAGCCGTCCGCGACGCCTTCGCCCGCAACTTCGTCAACGGCCTCGAGGTCGGTGCCTCCGCCTGTGTGACCCTGCACGGCCGTCCGGTCGTCGACATCTGGGCCGGCGACCGCGCCCCCGACGGCACGCCGTGGGTCGAGGACACGATCGTCAACGTCTATTCGACGACCAAAACGATGTGCGCGATCTCGCTCATGATGCTCGTCGATCGAGGGCTGGTGGAGCCGCACGAACCGGTGGCCACGTATTGGCCCGAGTTCGCCGCCAACGCAAAGAGCGCAGTCACCGTGGCGCAGGTGATGGCCCATACATCCGGCCTGTCTGGGTTCGAACCTGCCATCGATGCCGAGACGCTCTACGACTGGCACCGATGCTGCGAGATCCTTGCTGCGATGAAGCCGTGGTGGGAACCCGGTACCGCTGCCGGCTACCACGCCATCACCCACGGGTATCTGCAAGGTGAAATCGTCCGACGCGTCGACGGCCGGTCGCTGGGCACATTCGTTCGCGACGAGATCGCAGCTCCGCTCGACGCCGACTTCCACATCGGCTTCGGTCCCGAACTCGATGCCCGCTGCGGCGAACTGATCCCACCCAGTCACGACCCGATCTTCGCCGGCGTCGCCGACTCGATCGCCGAGCGCACCGGCAGAAGTTGTCGCCTGGACGGCACCGAGCCGACGACTCGGGCATGGCGAGCCGCCGAGATCCCCGCAGCCGGCGGGTTCGGCAATGCCCGCTCGGTCGGCCGGGTCCACTCGGCCCTCGCCTGCGGCGGCACAGTCGACGGGGTGACGCTGATGCGACCGGAGACGGTTGCCCGCATCACCGAGGAGCAGTACGTCGGCCGCGACATGGTGCTCGCCGGCGATGCCGACCTTCGCTACGGGCTGGGCTTCGGTCTGCCGAGCGCCCGCGTGCCGCTACCGAGTCCCAACTCGTTCTTCTGGGGAGGGTGGGGAGGTTCGCTTGCCGTGATCGACCCCGACACGGGGATGACGGTCACGTACGTGATGAACAAAATGGCCCCAACCTTGCAGGGAGAAACCCGGGGCGGCGCAGTGTTGCTGTCGGCCTACGGCGCGCTCATGGCGGGGGCCGCCTGAGTCAGCGGGCGGCGATCTCGGCGATTTCCGGGTAGAGCTGTGTCTTGATCAGGGCGAGGTTGTCACCCGCCGTGGACGCAACCCCGGCAACCCGTTCGATGACTGCCTCGGTGAGGGTTTCGAGCGGGGCCACTCCGTCGACGATTCCCGCCGCAGCCGCTTCGGGCCCGGTGTACCGATGACCGACGACCACCGCTCGTTGCTTCTCACCGTTCGACAGCCGAGCATCGACGACAGACATCAACGGTCGGGGAAAGCTCATCGACAGATGGACCTCGGGGAGGTTCCAGTACCCCCGGTCTTCTCGCATCAGCGCCTGGTCGTGCGCCAGCACGAGAAACGCGCCGAGCCCGAAGGCATGGCCGGTGACCGCTGCCCCCGTGGGCGCACCGAGCAACATGAGCCGGTGAACGAGCGAGAAACACGTCTCGACGTAGGCCGCCACCTCGGCCTGTGTGCACTCGGCCATGTACGGCGTGTCGAGGCCGTTGGAGTAGTGCTTGGGCGCCGACGACGTGGTGACAAGACCTTTCGGCCCGCTGTGCGCCTCGACGTCGTCGAGCAGTTCGTTCATGGCGGCAACCCACGCAATGGAAGTCATGTTGAGGTCGTCACCGATGTCGACGACGAAGACGTCACCGTTGCGAGTCATGGTCGGAAGGGCCATGACGACGAACCCTAGTTTTCGGCTGATTCGTGGACCAACGTCGCTTCGTCGTTCGGGGCCGGGAGGCCTGCATCGCCCTCGATGTCGATCTCCGGGATCAGACGATCGAGCCAGGCCGGAATCCACCAGTTGCGGTCACCCATCAGTTTCATCGTGGCCGGGACCAGGATGATTCGGACGATGGTGGCGTCGACGAAGATCGCCGTTGCGAGCCCGATGCCGACCATCTTCAGAGCCGGATCATCACCGAGGGCGAAGGCCCCGAACACCGAAATCATGATCAGTGCAGCAGCGGTGATGACCCGTGCGGTCGACGCAATGCCGTGAATCACCGACCGATCGTTGTCTCCGGTCCGCACGTACTCCTCGCGAACCCGGCTCAACAAGAAGACCTCGTAGTCCATGGACAGCCCAAAGAGAATCGCAAACATGAACATCGGAATGAACGAGACGATCGGAACGGTCTCGGAAAGGCCGACGAGGCTCAGGCCCCAGCCCCACTGGAAGATCATGACCAGCACGCCATACGCAGCACCGATCGACAACAGGTTGAGCACGGCAGCCTTGAGCGCAACCACCGGCGACCGAAAGACCCCGGTCAACAAGAAAAACGAGAGGAAGACCACCGCAGCAATGAAGTACGGCAGTCGTTGCGTGATTCGGTTGCCGACATCACCGAAGCTGGCGGTCTGACCGCCGACGTGGGCGCGTTGATCGTCGTCGAGGACATCCACGAACACATCGGCCCGGAGGCGTTTCACCGTCTCGTAGGTCGCTGCGTCTTGCGGTGAGGTGTTCGGGAAGGCAAGGAGACTCGCAACATCACTGCCCTCGACCGGAGGGGTTGCTTGGACCGACACGATGTTTGGATCGGCCTCGACCGCAGCGGCCAACTCGGAGACCAGGGTTGGGTCGCCCGCTGTGTCGACCGCGATCAACAGCGGCCCGGAGAAGCCCACGCCGAACGCCTCCGTCGTGAGGTCGAACGCCTGGCGCTGCGTGCGTTCCTCCCCCAGATTCCCTTCGTCGGGGAAACCGAGTTGCAACGCCAGCACCGGTGCCGAGAGGGCGAGCAGCGCGGCAGTGACCCCGATGACGTACTTCCAGGCATGCCGCGAGACATGTGCCCCCCAGGCTTCCCAGCCTGCCGAGACACCCGGGTTGATCGCACGTCGGCGCGTCGTACGCAATCCATTGATCTTGTGACCGGAAACACCGAGAAAGGCCGGTAGCAGCGTGATCGCAGCCAGAACCATCAACAGCACGACGATGGAGGTGGCGACCCCTGCGGCGGTCATGAACGGGATCCCGGCAACGGCGAGACCCAGGATGGCGATCACAACGGTGCCGCCGGCGAAGATCACCGCCTGACCCGAGGTGGCTACGGCCCGGCCGGCCGACTCCTCGACCGTCATCCCCTGGCTCAAGTACTCGCGATGGCGCGTCACCAGAAAAAGCGCGTAGTCGATGCCGACCCCGATTCCGACCATGGCGGCCATCTGCGGCGCCCATGACGGGATGTCGATGAGGTGGTTGATGAGGCCCATTGCGCTGACACCGAGGGCCAGTCCGAACAGGGCGGTCCCGATCGGAAGGCCCATCGCAAGGACCGAACCGAAGGCAACGAGCAGGATTACCATCGCAGCAACGACGCCGAACGCTTCCCCGGTGCCGGTTTCGGGCTCTTCGAACGTGAAAAAGATCTCACCGTTCGCCTCGACCTGGAGGCCATCGACACCATCGAGATCGGCCTGCAGCGCTTCGAGCGCCTCGAGTGATGCGGCGGTCAACTCACCGACGGGCCGATAGAGCACACGAAGCAAGGCCACGCTTCCATCGGGTGAGTACTGCGCCGGCATCACGCCGACAACATCGTCGAGTCCCGCGAACTCGGAACGTACGGCCTCGACCGCCGAGCCACGATCGGCGACCACTGCACCGTCATCGATCGCAGAGACGACGACTTGAGCGCTGATACCAGCCTCGTCGGAGCGGGCGTTCTGCAACAGAACGAGCGCCTGATCGCTGTCGAGCCCAGGAACCGAGAACTCGTCCTCGAACGCCTTGCCACCGACGAGCGATGCGCCGACGAGCACCACCGACAGCGCGAACCACACACCCAAGACGATCCACGGCCTTCGGGCGGCAAACCGGCCGAGCCGGTACAACGCAATCTGCATGAGAACTCCTCGGGGGATGGGCCTCAGGTCGTCGAGCCGAGAACGATCCGCTGCGGTCACCCAGCGGAGGGAACGAGCGGCGTCGTCGTACGGACCGAACCGATGGCGTCGAGGCCTCGGCACAGGCTACGGCGCGGCAATGGGATCAGGATCGTCGCCGACGTGAATGCGGTCACGTTCGGCCGAACGGTCCAACGAAACCGCGCGCCGGACGACACGGAGGTTGCCGATACCGGAAGAAGGGCGTAACTATCCCGTATGACCCACGTCGAAACGACACCCGCAGTCAACGTTGCCGCTGTGCCTGCACGGCTCGTCGCACGGACCACGGAGGTCTGACCATGGGTCTTCGCATCGGGGCCGACGTCGGTGGGACCTTCACCGACATCGTCATCGAGTTCGATGATGGCAGCTACTCGTCGACGAAGGTCCTCACCACGCAGACTGCGCCCGAGGTCGGCATCCTCGACGGCATCAGCCGCATCGTCGACCAGGAGGGTGTCTCACTCGGCGATGTCGACCAGATCATCCACGGCACCACGCTCGCCACCAACGCCCTGATCGAGCGCCGCGGCGCGAAGACGGCACTGGTCACCACGGCAGGGTTTCGCGATGTCGTCGAGACCCGCACCGAGAGCCGGTTCGAGCAATACGACCTCGACATCGTGCTGCCGTCCCCGCTGATCGAATGCGCCGACCGCCATGTCGTAACCGAACGACTCAACGCCCGCGGCGACGTGCTCGTTCCGTTCGACGAGGACGGTGCTCGAGCGCTGGTCGAACGCATCGCCGCAGGCGGCTACGAGTCGGTGGCCATTGGGTTCATCCACTCCTACGTCAACCCGGTCAACGAACAGCGGTTTCGCGACCTCCTCCTGGCCGAACTCCCCGACATCGCCTGCTCGATCTCGAGCGCCGTGTCGCCCCAGATGCGCGAATTCGAACGCTTCAACACGGTCTGTGCCAACGCCTACGTGCAGCCCCTGATGGCGTCGTACTTGATGCGGCTGCGCGACGAACTCGCCGTTCGGGGGGCCGCGTGCCCGCTGCACCTGATCCACTCGGGTGGCGGGCTGATGTCGGTCGAGTCGGCCGCTGCGTTCCCGGTCCGACTGGTGGAGTCAGGCCCGGCGGGCGGCGCGATCTTCGCCGCCGACCTCGCCAAGCGATATGGGCGAGATCGCGTGCTGTCATTCGACATGGGCGGGACGACCGCCAAGATCGCACTGATCGAGAACCACACCCCGGCCACCGCAACGACGTTCGAGGTCGATCGCACGGCTCGGTTCAAGAAGGGTTCGGGCATGCCCATCTCGATCCCGGTGATCGAGATGATCGAGATCGGGGCGGGTGGCGGTTCCATCGCGTCGGTCGATTCGCTCGGCCAGATCCGTATCGGCCCCCACTCGGCCGGCTCCGAACCCGGACCAGCGTCGTACGGGCTCGGTGGCAACGACGCCACCGTCACCGATGCCAACGTCCAACTCGGACGACTCCACGCCGACACCTTCGGCGCGAAGGACATCGCCCTCTCTCCTGCCCTCGCAGCTGAGGCGCTCGACCGGTCGATCGGTGCCCGACTCGGGCTGTCACCGGCCGACGCAGCTCGCGGCGTGGCCGAAGTGGTCGACGAGAACATGACCAACGCAGCACGGGTTCATGCCGTCGAGAACGGCAAGGACCTGAGCGGCTATTCGATGATCGCGTTCGGCGGGGGTGGACCGCTGCACGCGAGCCGCTTGCTCGACAAGCTCGGACTCGACGAACTGATCGTGCCACCCGACGCCGGTGTGGGGTCGGCCGTCGGATTCCTGCGGGCCCCGTTCGCCTATGAGGCGGTTCGCAGCTTTTACACCACCACCACCAATTTCGACGTCGACAGCGCGAACCGCGTCCTCGCCGAACTCACCGACGAAGCCATGACGTTCGTCCGACAGGGCACCGATGCCGACGTCGTGGTCGAGCGCCACGTCGCCATGCGATACAAGGGCCAGGGTTGGGAGATTCCGGTGCGGCTCGATGAGGCACCCTTCGACGAGATGGCGGCCGAACTTCTCGCTGCCGCGTTCACCAAGGCCTACGAAGAGTTCTTCGGCCGGGCGATCGACCATCTTGCCATCGAGGCAGTCAGTTGGTCGGTCCGGGTGGCCTCGGTCGTCGATACGCCGCCGACGGTGGAACTCGTCACCTCCGGCGGGCCGCCGCTGACGACGATCGACTCGCAACCCCTGTTCGATCCGGTCACCCGCACCGATCTCGATGGGGTTCGGCTCGAGCGAGCGGCACTGCCGGCTGGGACACAGGTCAACGGTCCTGCCGTGATCGTCGAACCGCAGACAACCACCATTCTCGCCTCGCACCACCGAGCGGTGATGCAGACCGACGGCTCGCTTCTCGTCCGAAGGGTGGAGCCATGAGCGCAGCCCATGAACTGCACAACCAGGTGATGTGGAACCGCCTGATCTCCGTCGTCGAGGAGCAGGCACTCACGCTGGTCCGTACCGCCTTCTCGACATCGGTCCGTGAGGCGGGCGACCTGTCGGCCGGGGTCTTCGACCGAGACGGGCGGATGGTGGCCCAGGCGGTGACCGGCACACCTGGGCACGTCAACACGATGGCGGCAGCGGTCGGTCACTTCATCGACGACATCGGGCCCGAACGCATCTACCCCGGCGACGTCTACGTGACCAACGACCCCTGGAAGGGCACCGGCCACCTGCACGACATCACGGTCACCACGCCGGTCTTCCGCGACCCCGACGACGACACCTCGCTCATCGGGTTCTTCTCGTCGACCGCCCATGTGGTCGATGTCGGCGGGCGGGGCTACGGACCCGAAGCACGCGAGGTCTACGAGGAGGGGATCCGCATCCCGATCCTGAAATGGGTCGAGCGCGGCACCCTCAACGACGACCTCGTCACGATGGTGCGCTGGAATGTCCGGGAAGCCGATCAGGTGATCGGCGACATCCACGGCCTGGCCGCCTGCAACGAGACCGGTCGCCGCCGGTTGCTGGCGATGCTCGACGAGTTCGACTTGCCCGATCTCGACGAGCTCGCCGACTTCGTCTTCGACCGCACCACCGCCGCCACGACCGCCGCACTGGCCGCCGTCCCCAACGGCACCTACGCAAACACGATGACGGTCGACGGCTACGACGATCCTGTCCACCTGGCGTGCGAAATCACGGTCACCGATGCGGGCATGCACGCAGACTTCACCGGCACATCGCCGCTGAGTCGCCAGGGCATCAACGTCCCGCTCGGCTACGCCGAGGCGTACTTCACCTACGCGATGCTGGTTGCGCTCGCACCGGAGCTGCCGAACAACTATGCGTCGCTTGCGCCGTTCACGGTCAGCGCACCGCCCGGAGTGATTCTCAACGCCCAGCACCCCGACCCGGTCGCGGTGCGCCACGTGATCGGCCATTTCGTCACCGATCTGACACTTGGCGCCATCGCCCAGGTCCTGCCCGACGTCGTGCCGGCCGAGGGAGCCGGGGCACTCTGGAACTTCCAGGCGAGCGCCCGTCAGGCATCGGCTGCCGATCCGAGACCACCCATCGAGCTGCTCATGTTCAACAGTGGCGGTTCGGGAGCCCGACCAACACTCGACGGGCTGACCGCGACCGCATTCCCGTCCGGCGTCCGAACCATGTCGGCCGAGGCGACCGAACAGGTCGGGCCGATCATCATCTGGCGCAAAGAGATCCGCGAGAACTCCGGCGGCGCCGGCCGTCAGCGCGGCGGTATGGGTCAGATCCTCGAAGTCGGTCCCACCGACGGCTATCAGTTCGAGTTCTCGGCCATGTTCGACCGAGTCGCCAACCCCGCTCGCGGCCGCCACGGTGGTGAGGACGGCGCACCCGGAAAGGTCTACCTCGACGACGGCACCCCCTTTCCGACCAAGGGTGTCGGCACGGTGCCGGCCGGCCGCCGCCTCGTCATGGAGTTACCGGGGGGCGGCGGGTTCGGCGATCCATCCGAACGTGACCCGGCCGCAGTCGAGAACGACCGTCGCCAGGGCTACATCGACTGATCGTGGCCGGGCCAACACCGCAGACCCCTGCCAGGTCCTCCTACGACGTCGTCGTCGTGGGTGGAGCGATGATGGGCTCCTCGGTGGCCTGGTGGTTGTCACGCGAACCTGGATTCGACGGCTCGATCCTGATCGTCGAACGTGACCCCTCCTATGAGGGATCATCCACCGTTGCCTCGAACAGCTGCATACGGCAGCAGTACTCCAACGAACTCAACACCCGAATCAGCCAGTTCAGCGCCGACTTCATCCGCACCTTTCCCGACTGGTTCGACGAGCCGGGCATCCCGTCATTGGCCACCCACTATTTCGGGTACCTGTACCTGGCCGACAGCGACGCGTTCGCTGCGACGCTGCGATCGAATCAAGCAATGCAAGCGTCGTGGGGAGCGGGGACACAGATCCTGAGCCCGGCCGACATCGTCGAGGCGTATCCGTTCTTCAACGTCGACGACCTTGTGTGCGGCAGCCACAACCTCGTCGACGAGGGGTACTTCGATGGGGGGACCATCTTCGCCACATGGCGAACGCATGCCCGCAGGAACGGTGTCGAGTACTGCACAAACGAGGTGTCCGGGATCGAGCTGACCGGTCACCGGGTCACCGGTGTGCTGCTCGCAAGCGGTGAGACGATCGCGTGCGGAACGGTCGTGAACGCGGCCGGGCCGAGGGCGGCGCTGATTGCCGGCATGGTCGGCGTCGACCTTCCGGTCGAGCCCCGTAAGCGGTACTGCTTCACCTTCGACGCAGCCGAGCCACTCGACCGAGCGCTGCCGCTCACGATCGACCCGACCGGAGTCCACTGCCGAAGCGACGGCGGTTTGTACCTGACCGGCTGCACCCCCGACGACGACCACGCTGTCGAGCCCGACGATCGTGCGATGGACCACGACGTCTGGGAAGACAAGATCTGGCCTGCCCTTGCCCACCGCATCCCTGCCTTCGAGCGGATCAAGGTCGTCAACCGATGGGTCGGACACTATGCGTACAACACGCTCGACCAGAACGCGATCGTCGGACCCCACCCGACCATCGAGAACTTCGTGTTCGTCAACGGCTTCTCGGGCCACGGTCTGCAGCAGTCTCCTGCGATGGGTCGCGGTGTGGCCGAGATCATCACCCACGGTGCGTACCGCTCACTCGATCTCCGGCCGTTGGGGTTCGAGCGGATCGTGGCCGGTGAGCCGTTCCTCGAGCGAGCGGTGATCTAGACGAGTCTCGAACTCGGCGACACCAGTCGATGACCCGCCGGTCGTGGCGGCGATCGCTCTAGCCTCGAAGCCATGCCGCTCGAGTTGAGGCCGTCGTCAGCGTTTCCTCATCGACGGCCGGTGCTCGTCGTGATCGCAGACGGTGTCGGTGAAGCCCCGCCAGGCCCGATGAACGCGGTGACCGAAGCCGCGACGCCGACGATGGATCGCCTCGCCGACACTCGCCTGTATCGAACCCTCAAGGCCCACGGTCCGGCGGTCGGGCTGCCGTCCGACGACGACATGGGCAACAGCGAGGTCGGCCACAATGCACTCGGTGCAGGTCGGGTGTTCGCACAGGGCGCCAAGCTGGTCGGTCACGCGATCGAGTCGGGCGAGATCTTCGAGTCCGACGTGTGGCGGGCCGTGGTCGAACGTTCTCGATCCGCCACGCTCCACCTGCTCGGTCTTCACTCCGACGGCAACGTTCACAGTCACAACGAGCACCTGTATGCACTGATGCGCCGAGCTGTCGCCGAGGGTGTCGAACGGATCCGCGTCCACATCCTCCATGACGGACGAGATGTCGATCCCCGTTCTGCACTGACCTACATCGATGCCACCGAGGCAGTCATCGCAGCGCTGAACTCGAACGGCGCCGACGTTGCGATCGCCTCCGGTGGTGGGCGGATGACGATCACGATGGATCGATATGGCGCCGATTGGGCGATGGTCGAGCGGGGCTACTGGTGTCACACCCACGGCGAAGGACGACCCTTCACGTCGGCGCAGGCAGCGGTCGAGACGATGTATGCCGAAACCGACGACGGCGACCAGTACCTCGACCGGTTCGTCGTGGTCGACCGCGAGGGTGACCCGGTGGGCACGATGCACGACGGTGATGCCGTCGTGCTGTTCAACTTTCGCGGCGACCGGGCGATCGAGATCAGTCAGGCCTACGAAGACGCCGGTTTCGACCATTTCGACCGGGGCACGCATCCCGACCTGCTGTACGCCGGGATGCTCCAATACGACGGCGATCTCCTCGTGCCGACCAACTATCTGGTTGCGCCGCCGTCGATCGACCGGACGCTCGGCGAATATCTGTGCGCAACCGGACTGCCCAGCTTTGCGGTGAGTGAGACCCAGAAGTTCGGTCACGTCACCTATTTCTGGAACGGCAACCGATCGGGGTATTTCGACGAGACCCTCGAGACCTACGTCGAGATCCCGTCGGACAGGGTGGAGCCCAATACAGCCCCTGCGATGAAGCTGCGCGAGATCACCGAGGAGACGATCGCACTGCTGCGGTCGGGTCGCTACGCCATGGGACGGATCAACTTTCCCAACGGCGACATGGTCGGCCACACCGGCGACCTCAAGGCCACGGTCGATGCCATGCAGGTACTCGACGACTGTCTCGAACAACTGGTGCAGGTGATCGACGAGATCGGTGGCGTACTGATCTTCACCGCTGATCACGGCAACGCCGACGTGATGTACACCGAGAACGCCGACGGTGAGGTCACACCCAAGACGAGTCACACGCTTTCACCGGTCCCGTTCGTGATCCACGACGGTGCCGGTCACGATCCGGCGTACCGGTTGGCCACTGTCGCCGATGCCGGCCTTGCGAATGTTGCGGCAACGGTGCTCAACCTGATGGGGTACGAGCCCCCGGCAGAGTACGAACCGAGCCTGATCGAACCGACGAACTGATCCGGTCGTGTCCAAGCTGACCGGCACCGGCAGCCGGGCCTCGTTCGAACCGCTCGACTGGCTGCTTGTCGTCGTTGTCGGTGTGACGTGGGGTTCGGCGTACCTGTGGATCGCTATCGGACTCGAGGCGTTGGCCCCCAGCGTGATCGCGTGTCTGCGGGTCGCCCTCGGCGCTGTCGCCCTCTTTGCCTTTCCGGCGGCGCGACGTCGGATCGACGCCCACGACTGGCCCTACGTCACGATCGTCGCCATTGCGGGCAACGGTGGTCCGGCGCTGCTGTTCGCGCTCGCAGAGGAGCGACTCGACTCGGCTGTCGTCGGCATGCTGGTGGCCGCCGCACCGGTGCTCACGCTGCTGCTGGCGTTCTCGCTGGGCAACCGGCACGTACGGATCGTCCATGTCGCCGGGATCGGCCTCGGGTTCGTCGGCGTGGTCGCCATGGCCGCCCCGGAGTTGGGTGGCGCCGACGCATCCGTGCTCGGCATTGCGCTCACGCTCACCGCCGTGCTCGGCTATGCGCTCACCGGAAACGTCGTCGTGCCCCTGCAGCAGCGGTACGGCTCGATGGCCGTTGTCGCCAACGCTCAGGCCCTGTCGGCCGTGCTCCTGTTTCCGCTCGCGCTCGGCGGGCTTGCCGAGTCGACGTTCGCAGTCGGCCCGACCCTCGCCGTCGTGTTCCTCGGGGTCATGGGCACCGGTGTCGCTCGAGCGTTGTCGGCGACTCTGGCCGGACGGGCCGGGCCGCAACGAAGCGGGGTGCCCGGCTACCTGGCTCCGGTCGTGGCAATCATCTTGGGAGTGGCGATCCGGGACGAGTCGGTCGACCCGGTCCAGATCGCCGGGCTCGTGCTCGTGCTGCTCGGCGCATTCCTGATCGCCCGGCCGAATCCGGAGTTTGCCAAGAGCAGGCCGACCGAGTGAGCTAGCGGCCATGAAGCCCACTGTGTCCACGGTCGATTTCCACTTCGACATCATGTGTCCGTACGCCTATCAGACCGCGAAGTGGATCCGAGACGTACGACGTCAGAACGGGCTCGAGATCAACTGGAAGTTCTTCTCGCTCGAAGAGGTCAACCGCATCGAGGGCAAGAAGCATCCGTGGGAGCGCGAGTGGAGCTACGGCTGGTCGATGCTTCGTATCGGTGCGCTCCTGCGCCGGACCTCGATGGACGACCTCGACCGGTGGTACGAGCGAGCCGGACGGGCCCTGCACGAAGACGGACACCGTCCCCATCAGCCCGAGGTGGCAAAGCACCTGCTCGAAGAGCTGGACCTCGATCCAGCGCTGGTCGACGATGCGATCGCCGACCACACCACCCACGACGACGTTCGCAACGAACACAACCGTGTCATCGACGCCGGCGGCTACGGCGTCCCGACACTGTTCTTCGAGCGCGACGACGGCAGCGAGCACGCCCTGTTCGGGCCGGTGCTGATCGATCCTCCGATGGGTGATGCCGCACTGCGGCTGTGGGATGCCGTCACGGCCTGGGTCGAGTTTCCGTTCCTGTACGAACTGCAGCAGCCGAAGCAGAAACGTGACGAACGAGCGATCGCCGAGACCTTTGCGCCGTACCTCAACGCCCGTGACTGGGTGAGTATCAACCGTGGCGTGGAAGTCGGCTTCACCAAGGACGGCTTCGAGGCGGTTGGACCGGCGGATCGGGAGCGGTCGTGAAGTACGACGAACTGCCTGGCACCGGGGTCTCCGTCCACATCGACGCCACACCGGAGGCGGTGTGGGAGGTCGTCACCGACATCAACCTTTCGGCGCACCACGACACCGAACTGCAACGGGCCGAGTGGATCGAACCGGCCACCGGACCCGAGCTCGGCGCAACGTTCGCCGGGTTCAACAAGCACGAGTTGATCGGCGAGTGGCAGGTGGTGTGCCGGATCGACTGGTGTGAGCCGGGCCGTGCATTCGGCTGGCGGGTCACCGGCGATGACGGCGGCCCCGCCCAGTGGGTCTTTTCGATGGCCCCGGAGGGTGACGGCACCCGCCTGCGGTTCGATGCGCAGATGGGGCCGGGTCGATCAGGGCTCAACCCTGCGATCGAGCAGATGCCCGACCGCGAGGACGAGATCGTTGCCCGCCGGCTCGCCGAATGGTCGAAGAACATGATCAAGGTGATCGAAGGCGCAAAGGCACAGGCTGAAGCCCGCTGATCCTGCGGCAGCCGTTCTCGCCACCCGCCAACCCGACCCGCCGAACCCGTCAGTCGTAGTCGGGGCCGATCGGCACGCCGTCGACGATCTGATCGAGGTACTCGGTCATCCCCATCCCCGTCTTCATCACGCCGTCGTGTTCGCACCGGAAGGTCGTCATCGCCTCGGTGATGCGGGTGAACAGGTCGTTGCCCTCCGGGTCCTTGCGCCGGTTTCGCAACGGAATGAGTGCATTGACTCGGCCGGTGATCTCGTACTCCTTGCCGGTCTCGCTCTTGGCCCACATGCGCATCGCCGTTTGATGGTGGAGGTCGTCGAAGTCGGTTTCGATCCGACAGTCGACGAGATGGTGGTACTCGTCACCTTCGAGGACCATGCCGCCCCGGCGGGGCTCCTTGCCGTCGGGGCGCCCGATGATCGACAGCATCAAGGCAAACCCCTCGTCGAAGATCATCGGGGTCCACCGGTACCACGAGAGTGCCTGCCAGTAGCGGGGACCCCACGACTTGTCGCGGAGGCCGAGACCGTTCATGTCCCACACCTCACCGGGGGCGTCACCGTCGCTGCCGAGTTCGATCGTGCCCGTCACCCGGGTGTGCTGTTCGTAGTGGGCTTTCGCAAACGAGTTCTGCGCGTCCACTTCGAGCTCGGTGCCATCGGCGTACTGCGGCTTGCCCCCGTACATCGGCGACACGCCGTGCACGTCGAGCCGGACCCGACAGTCGACGGTCGGGTTGTCTCGGAACGCCTCGCGCGGGTTGGTCATCTGCTCGGGTTCGTCGAGCACCACCACCTTGCCGTCGTAGCGGACCGTCAGATGCTCGAACGGTGTCACGACAGCAATCTCGAGGCCACCGGCCTTCATCTCGTCGTTCGTCTCGATCGTGGGTCGACCGAACATGAACCCAATGCGGCCGTCGGGGAGGTACAGACAAACCGACATCTCGGCGTACCCCTCGTTGACCCGATTCCCGAGCCGAAACCACGCTCCCACTCCCTGGGTCAGATCGAACCCGTTGAGGTACATCGATTCGTTGTAGTTCGGGACCGGGTCCGGCTCATGGGTGAACTCGTCTTCGCGCAGCAGAACCGTC
>Ga0255764_10000505_pt1 | contig 34106 bp, 38 predicted proteins | sample 071ome_30_FD_179964 | JGI IMG/M metagenome (GOLD analysis project Ga0255764, IMG submission 179964) | Coastal salt marsh microbial communities from the Groves Creek Marsh, Skidaway Island, Georgia - 071406AT metaG (version 2) | ecosystem: Environmental > Aquatic > Marine > Intertidal zone >... | reverse complement strand
GACAGACAGCAAAGCATTGACCTTCAGGTTAGCGGGATTCGACCAGGACTAGCCGGGACGCTGTTGCGAAGCAGGATGAAGGGATGACAGAAACGGGAGTAGCGGTCGTGACATCCTCAGGAAGACCCTTCTCAGGCCGGAACCGCAGCTGTTGCACGGTCAGCAATCTCATGCCATACCGCACGATCGGCCACAAAGACATGCTCAACCGAAGGTTTTTCTGAAGCAATCGCATCCACGGTTACTTTGGCCAACACCCTGTCTTCCTGCCTGACCAGGACATCCTTGCATGAGGTGCAGCGCAAAATTACCCTGCCGTGCGTGTCGGTCACGCTTTCCAGTCTTTCCTGGCCACCAGACCAGTAAAACTGGTTATGGCCGAGCATGGCCCAGTGCTTGTAGCCACCGGCACGAGGCGCGCAACACAGGGTGCAGGCGCAGTGTCCCAGGGTGTGCATGGGACGCTTGATGATAAAGGTGATTTCGCCGCACAGGCAGCTGCCGGTGAAATGCATGGAGGCTCCATGGAGGGTTATTGGCGGCAGGTTACGTCAATGCGTCCGGAGAGGCTGTTGCGAAATTGTGGGAGAGTTGTAACAAGATGTGAACGTTCCGGTCAGTCCTCCTCCTCTGCCTTCTTTTTCTTCTCACCGTCCGGAATCGCTGCGCCAACAACGGCACCGGTCGCTTTCGCTGCAGTGCCTGCCGCTGTCCCGGTCACGGCAACAGCCGTGCCGACAACAGCGCCTGTGACCGCTACGGCCGTACAGCCCGGAAGGGTCGCGATTACCAGCGTCAGGATGAGTAGCTTGATGAAAGTCATTTGGCAGGAACGGTGACAGCAATTACAGCAAGCAGAGTACCCTGATTCCGCCCGGACTCAAACTCGATTGCACCGATAAATCGGACTGATCTTTCACAGGTAAGCCGCCTGTCAGGCAAGCTGACTGCACGCATGGCAGCTGTCACTGGAGAGCCCCTTCTTGAAACCTTCGACTGGCGGTCTGAATCACGGCAATTGGTCGCAGCGCATTTTTCACCCCAAATAAAAAGCCCCCACAGTTTGGCTGTGAGGGCTTTTTATTTGGCGTCCCCTAGGGGTTTCGAACCCCTGTTGCCGGGATGAAAACCCGGTGTCCTAGGCCTCTAGACGAAGGGGACTAAAGCGGATGTTTTATGAGTGGTGGAGCCAAGGAGGATCGAACTCCTGACCTCAACGCTGCCAGCGTTGCGCTCTCCCAGCTGAGCTATGGCCCCGCTTTTCACTCACAAACCTGATCGAAATATGTCCAACTTTTCGACGCAGTTGCCGTCACGGAACGGCGAAGCTGCGCATTGTAGGGAGGACCCCCTGCCCTGTCAACAATTTCAGTGATTCCGGGGGCTGGCGGGTAATTCGCGGGCTGCGCAAGGCCTGTTTGGCCGTAACGCTTGCCGTAATCCGCAGCCGACCGGTCAGGCGTCGGCTACCCCAGGATCTGCCCGCATCACTGGCCGGCTGCCTGGCCTTCTGCCATGGCGGCAGACACCGCGCGAAAATCGCTTTCAAGCTTCTTCGCGCCCTTCTTGGACACGCCGCCAAGCACCTCGATGGCATGGCGCAGGCGGGCGCGGGTCATGTCCTTGCCGAGTACGACAATGGAGTCAATGACCGACGTGGACACGTTGGTGCCCGCAATGGCAATGAAAACCGGGGACAGGAAGTCGCGAACCTTGATGTTCATGGCCGCGCTCATGCCCATTAGCAGCTGCTCGATACGGTCACGATGCCAGACCGGGAGAGTTTCAATAGCCCAGGCGATGAACTGCAAGATTTTCACGCTCTCTTCCGTGCTCAGGGTCTTGTGCTGGAAGCTGTCCGCGGTAATGGCGGGTACGCCACTGAGGAAGAAGCCGGCCAGTGGTGCAACATCACTGAAGCGCTCCACACGCTGTTTGATGAGCGGAACGATCTGGGCCAGGCGTTCGTGGTCAAAAGCCCACTCGCCAAAACGCTGCATGAATTCGGTATCTGAGACTTTTTCACGCAGGTAGCGGCCGTTGAGCCAATCCAGTTTCTCGGTATCAAACACCGGACCACCCAGGGAAACACGCTGGATATCGAAGTTGTCGATCATCTCCTGCACGCTGAACAGCTCCTCACCCTCCTTGCCGTCCTTGGCCGGCATCGACCAGCCCATCATGCCCAGGAAGTTGACCACGGCTTCGGGCAGATAGCCCATGCGTTTGTAGTAGTTGATGGATGTTGGATTCTTGCGCTTGGACAGCTTGCTCTTGTCGGCGTTACGCAGCAGCGGCATATGAATCAGCACTGGAGCTTCCCAACCGAAATATTCGTAGAGTTTCAGATGTTTCGGGGCCGAGGTAATCCACTCCTCACCACGAATGACATGGGTTATGCCCATCAGGTGGTCATCGACCACGTTGGCCAGGTGATACGTGGGCATGCCGTCGGATTTCATCAGCACCTGCATATCAACCTGCTGCCAGTCGATCTCGATATCGCCTCGCAACATGTCATGCACCGTGCAGGTGCCACGACGTGGCTTGTGCATGCGAATGACGTGCTTTTCACCACGCACCAGTTTCTCTTTCACCTCGTCCAGAGTCAGGGCCTGACATAGGCCGTCATAACCGGGCTGCTGCCTGTTCTCCTGCTGCTCCTTGCGCAGGGCGTCCAGGCGTTCCTCGGTACAGAAGCAGTAAAAGGCATTGCCGCTGTCGACCAGCTTCTGGACATGCTCCTTATAGATGTCGCCACGTTCGCTCTGGCGGTATGGCCCACAGGGACCGCCCTTGTCCGGACCCTCGTCCCAGTCCAGGTGCAGCCAGCGCAGTGCATCGAAAATATCCTGCTCGGACTGGGTGGTGCTGCGGGCCTGGTCGGTATCTTCAATGCGCAGAATGAACTTGCCACCCATCTGGCGGGCAAAACACATGTTGAACAGCGCAATGTAGGCTGTGCCAACATGAGGATCACCGGTGGGTGACGGCGCGATACGGGTACGGACTTCAGTCATGGGAAAGCGGCTTAACAGTGATGGTCGATGCGGCGATTATACGTGCTTTGGCTGGGGGATGCAGGAACATGCAAACGGATTTGCCACTGGTCGGCACACCATGCAGGTTGGTATAAGGTGCTTGCGCCGCCATCCGACAGGGCAACCGCAGGCTGCATGGATTGTCGGTTTTACTGACGCCCGTTCATGCATGTCGAAAGAGGCCTTCGGCCTTATCCGACCTGCCATGATCCAGCGCTCAATCCAGCGGTGATTTCCGCATCTGCTTCACCAGCCCTCTTTTGCTTTTCTCATCCAGGCGCCGGGCTTTGGCAGCCTTGCCGGGCCTGGTGGGAATACGTTTTTTGGGCACCCGGGTGGCACCGCGAATCAAGGCCTGAAGGCGTGCCAGGGCGCTTTCGCGATTGCCGGCCTGGCTGCGTTCCTCCTTGGCTTTGATGACCACAACGCCATCCTTGCTAATGCGCGAGTCCTGGCTGGCCAGCAGGCGCTGCTTGACCTCGCGGGGCAATGAGGAAGCATGAATATCAAAGCGCAGGTGGATGGCTGTACTGGTCTTGTTGACATTCTGCCCGCCCGGGCCGCTGGCCAGGGTAGCGTGGTATTCCACTTCGTGATCCCCGAGACGGATGTCGGGGGTAATGAAAATCATGGGTTCCGGGAGTTCCTGAGACTTATGCCGCGGTCAATCACGATACAGGGCGATCTGGGGCTGCCAGGCCATAACCAGCATAAGGCTTGCCAATATGGCCAGTGTGTCGTTAATGGACTACGCCCCCTGCAGAGCTGCAGCGATGCTCTGGTTTACAAATGCTCGTCGATGAAACGCTTCAACACCGGCCCCAGCTGGTCATCAGCTAAGCCGAGATACAGCGCCACGGACAAATGGTTCTGGCCAAGCATGTAGATATGCCAGGGCAATGACTCCTGATGACTCCGGTGGTGCCACCACTCGTTCACAAAGACCATGGTCTGGGCCTGGAACTCCGGCGGATCAAATTCTGCCATGGTCACCAGCAACGGCAGGTTCATTTTCACCAGACGCTCTCTGGAAGAACGCTCTTCATACAATGACTCGTCGTCGCCCAGGTAGGCGCGTTCTTTTTCGGTGGTTGGCATGGCATCGAAGTCATAGACGGCTGACAGCAGAATGGCGCCCTTGATACCGTGGGGTGCCCTGCCATAGACCTCAGGAAAGGCCAGGTAATGCGCTGAGTGGGCACCACCGGCAGACTGCCCCATCAGAAACAGGTTATCCGCATCCAGGCCATACCCGTCACCATGCGTCTGTATCCATTCCACGACAGCCCGAATATCCTCGATACCCGAGGGCCACTGGTGTTCCGGTGCCAGGCGATAGGTCATGTTGACGCCGTGGTAACCGTTTTTGACCGCCCAGGCACCGATGTTGGCATAGAACGGACTACCCTCACCGCCCTTGTCCCCGGAAATGAAGCCGCCGCCATGGATGAACAGCAACACCGGTTTCTTTTCACCAGAGCCATCGGTAAAGACATCCAGGCGATGACGCTCGTGTTCGCCGTAGGCAATGTCGCGGGTTATTGCCACGCCATCCAAGAGGTCAGCCGGCAACAGCGGCTCCACCAGGCCCCGGGTACCCTTGAGGGCGTCCAGGCTGATTTCACGGCCCAAAGCCCTGATTTGTGCGGCATATTCCGAAAACGTCATAGTCTGTTCCTTTCATCATTCATGAGCGGCGATTACGTCTCTGCACATCTGTGCGGATAACGATCTACGCCCTGTTCTGTCTACACCGGCACATCGATGTCATGATTTGCCAGCGTCTTCAGCGCATCCCCGGTCACCCGGTAGATACGCCACTCGGACATCTCGATCGCCCCCAGGGATTTGTAGAATTCAATACTCGGGGTATTCCAGTCCAGCACACTCCACTCGAAACGGCCGCAGTCTTCAGCCACCGCGATTCCGGCAATATGCACCAGCAGTGCCTTACCCGCCCCCTTGCCCCGGTGTTCCGGCGAGACGTAGAGGTCTTCCAGGTAGATGCCATATTTCCCCAGCCAGGTGGAATAGTTGTAGAAGTAAATGGCAAAACCCACCGGTTCGGCATTGAGCTCGCAGATCAAGCAAAACGATTTCGGGTTGGCGCCGAACAGCGTCTGCTCAATCATGGCCGGGTCGGTTTTCACCTCGTGGGCCAGTTTTTCATAGACTGCCAGTTCATGGATGAAATGCAGGATGAGATCAATGTCATCCCGGGTGGCAGGTCGTATCTGCGGCTGGCACATGGTACAGCGGTATCCTGTTCAGTCGTCGGTGTATGTGCTTGTTTGCCTGTTGCTTTCTATCTGGCTAAAGGCTTTTAACGGGCTAAAGGCTTTTTACCGGGCTAAGGGCTTTTGCCGGGCTACAGGCTTTATATCAGGCCAAGGGCTTCTCTTCCATCAGGCCGACCAGGTTGCCATCGGGATCACGCACAAAGCCGATCCATAACTCATGATCCTCCATAGTGGCGGCCTTGCCTGGCTTGCGTTCGATGTCCACCTGCAACGCCCTGAGTTCATCGAAGATGATTTCGATATCCGTGACGCGGTAATAAATCACCGACGTGTTGTGATCATGCTCCGGTCCCTGCAAGGTCGTCAGCATCAGGCGTACATCACCACAACGAAAAAACGCCATATTGGGTGGCACATCAAACAGCTTTTCGAGTTTGAGAATTTTTTCGTAGAAATAAACAGCTTTGTCGAGGTCGGCAATGGCAATGGCGATCTGGCCGATGCCCGAGATGTTCATTGAATCTGACATGGCATGCTCCCCTGTTTAAAACCTGCCGCCATTATAAAACGCTGTTGCAGGTCGGCATAGGTCGGCAGGATCCTTTGCCGACGGCGCAGGTTACTGCCACTTGAGTTTTTCGTGGAGTTGCACCACATCGCCAACGATGATCAGCGTGGGTGCCTGCACCTCGTTGCGGGCAATGATGTCGGGCATGGTGGCCAGGGTACCGGTAAAGATTCGCTGGTTGGGCGTGGTCCCCTGCTGGATGAGGGCTATGGGTTTGTCGGCAGACATACCGTGGGCAACCAGTTCGCGGCAAATGATCGGCAGGCTGATCAGGCCCATGTAGAACACCAGGGTCTGGCCATCATTGACAAGGTTCTGCCAGTCAAGGTCGCAGGTGTCATCCTTGAGGTGACCGGTGACAAAACGCACCGCCTGGGAAAAATCCCGGTGTGTGAGTGGAATGCCGGCATAGGAGGCACACCCGGCTGCCGCAGTAATACCGGGCACGACCTGGAACGGAATATGCGCCGCGGCCAGTTCCTCGATCTCCTCCCCACCGCGGCCAAAAATGAAGGGATCTCCACCTTTCAGTCGCAACACGCGCTTGCCTTCACGGGCCAGGGTCACCAGCATCTTGCTGATGTCCTGCTGCGGCATGGTGTGATGCTTGCGCTGCTTGCCGACATGAATACGCTCGGCATCCTGGCGGCACATATTGAGAATTTCGGGCGCAACCAGCCGATCAAAGAGCACCACATCCGCCTGCTGCATCAGGCGCAGGGCGCGAAAGGTGAGCAGGTCGGGATCTCCCGGACCGGCACCCACCAGGTACACTTCTCCGCTGGCGGTGGCGGACCCGGCATCAGCCAGGGCAGCGTCCAGCAAGGCACCGGCTTCGGACTCCTTGCCCGCCATCATCTGCTCCGCAACCGGGCTTTCCAGCACCTTTTCCCAGAAGCGCATCCGCATGCCCATGTCCGGAATAGCGGCCTTGACCCTGCCGCGAGCGGCGCCCAGCAGGTCAGCCAGTTTGCCATAGCCAGAAGGGACAAAAGTCTCCAGTCGCGCCCTGAGCAGCCGCGCCAGCATCGGCGATTTGCCACTGGAAGAAACCGCCACCACGACCGGCGAACGATCAACAATGGAGGGAAAGATGAAGTCGCAGAAAGGCTGGTTGTCGACCACGTTGACCGGCAGGTTGAGATTGCTGGCGAGCGCATAGACCTGCTCGTTGACCGCCTGATCGTTAGTGGCGGCGATGACCAGTTTGACTCCCTGGACATCTGCCGGAGCAAACGGACGCTGATGGATCTGGTGACCATCGGCTTTGAGCAGCGACTGCAATGCCGGTTCTACCTCCGGCGCGACCAGCACGATATGCGCCCCGGCACGCAGCAGCATGGAAACCTTGCGTACCGCGATCTGCCCGCCGCCCACGACCAGGGCCTTGTTGCCCTGGATCCGCAGAAATATCGGCAGGTATTCCATGGCAGTGTCAGGGTTTGAGTATGACGGTGGCGCCGCCCATGTATGGCTGCAAAGCCTCCGGCACGCTGATGCTGCCGTCTTGGTTCTGGTAGTTTTCGAGCACGGCAATCAGTGTACGGCCGACAGCCAGGCCGGAGCCGTTGATGGTATGCAGCAGTTCCGGCTTGCCGGTTTCCGGGTTTCGCCAGCGCGCCTGCATGCGACGGGCCTGGAAATCCCCAAAGTTGGAGCAGGAAGAAATCTCGCGATAGGCATCCTGCCCTGGCAGCCAGACTTCGATGTCGTATGTCAGCTCGGCAGAAAAACCCAGGTCGCCACCGCACAACACGACAACACGGTATGGCAGGCCAAGCTTCTGCAGGATTTTCTCGGCATGCTGCGTCAGGTCCTCGTGAGCCTGTTTGCTGGCCTCCGGTTGGACCAGCTGCACCAGCTCCACTTTCTCGAACTGATGCTGGCGGATCATGCCACGGGTGTCCTTGCCATAGCTGCCAGCTTCGCTGCGGAAACACGGCGAATGACAGGCAAACTTCAGTGGCAGCACGGCAGCATCCACGATCTCGTCGCGCACAAAGTTGGTGACCGGGACCTCCGCGGTCGGGATCAGGTAGAACTCACGGTCGTCGGTGAGCTTGAACAGATCATCAGCAAACTTGGGTAACTGCCCCGTACCGTAGGCGGAATCGGCATTGACCATGTTTGGTACATTGACTTCCGTGTAGCCATGTTCGGTGGTGTGGGTATCCAGCATCAGCTGGATAATGGCACGGTGCAGGCGTGCCACCTCGCCTTTCATGATGACAAAGCGCGAGCCGGTGATCTTGGTGGCGGTTTCGAAATCCAGGCCATCGCCGCCTTCACCCAGCTCGACATGATCCTTCGGCGTGAAATCAAACGTGCGTGGGGTGCCCCAGGTTCGCAGTTCCACGTTGTCGGCTTCAGAGGTACCGTGCGGGACACGCTCGTCCGGCACGTTGGGTACGCCATGCAAGAGAGTTTCCAGTTCACCGGCAACCTCATCCAGCGCGGCTTCCTTTTCCTGCAGGGCAGCTTTCAGGTTTTCAACCTCTGCCAGCAGCGGAGCGATGTCTTCACCAGCCGCCTTGGCCTTGCCGATGTTTTTCGACTTGGTGTTGCGCTCGTTCTGCAAGTGTTCGGTATCCACCTGCAGCGATTTGCGCTTGGCATCCAGCGCCGTGAATGCAGCAACGTCGAGGGTATACCCTTTTTTCTTCAGTAATTCGGCAACAGTATCGGGTTCCGTGCGAACCCACTTCGGATCTAGCATGGTGATTCCAGTATTCGGTTTGGTGTAACAGGATTTGACACAGGGCTTACATTACGGCTCACACAACGGCTTACATAACGCCTTACATAACGACTTTAGCCAGCGTGAGCCCAAGCCAGGCAGCGATTATACAGACCACGACGCTCGACAGCACATAGAGAATTGCACGGGTGATTTCACCCTGCTCCAGCAGGCCGATGACGTCCATGGAAAACGTGGAGAAGGTGGTGAAGGCGCCCAGAAAACCGACCGTGACAACACCGCGCCAGTATGGCCCCATCTCCATACGTTCGGTGATCAGCACAAAAGCCATGCCGATCAGGAAGGAACCGACGACATTGACGGTAAAGGTGGCCCAGGGGTAAGTGCTGCTACTGCGTATGAAGACGTTGTAGACAAAGAAACGGGACATGGCGCCCAGGGCTCCGCCGAAGGCAACGGCAAGGTAAGTCATGTTGCGTACTGATTCCAGATTAGTGGCTTTCCTGCAGCAGAATGCAAGAGGTAGGAGACAGGATGCCAGAGGAAATTTTTCACGCTGGTTATACGTCTTACAGCCGCCAAACCAGCCATTTTGGGTATGAGAGTATGTACTCCCGCCTGCGCAACCACCTCTTGCATCCCATCTCCTATATTCTGCCTCGGCCCTGGGCTCACCTGTACCGCCGGTTAGCGCTTTGTTCATCGAGATTACGCAAGTATTCCAGCTTCTCTTTAATTTTCTGCTCCATGCCGCGGTCGGTCGGGTGATAGAACTGCGTGTCCCTGAGTTCCTCCGGAAAGTAATTCTCCCCGGCGGCATAGGCACCCGGTTCGTCATGGGCGTAGCGGTATTGGGCACCGTAATCGAGATCCTTCATGAGCGTGGTCGGCGCATTGCGCACATGCAGCGGCACCTCGTAATCCGGCGTATTTTTCACCGTCTCCATGGCCGTGTTGTAGGCGGTATACACGGCATTGCTCTTTGGCGCACAGGCAAGGAAAACCAGGGCCTGGGCAATCGCCAGTTCTCCTTCCGGACTGCCCAGGCGCTGCTGCACATCCCAGGCATTCAAGGCGATCTGGAGGCCGCGCGGGTCGGCATTGCCGATATCTTCACTGGCCATCCGCACCACGCGGCGGGCGATATAAAGGGGGTCACAGCCGCCATCAAGCATGCGGCACAACCAGTACAGGGCCGCATCGGGTGAAGAACCGCGCACCGCCTTGTGCAGGACAGAGATCTGCTCGTAAAAGGAATCCCCCCCCTTGTCGAAGCGTTTGGCATTACCCTGCACCACCTGCGCGATGGCTTCATCCGACAATACCTGCTGGCCGTCGGCGTTTTCCTCGAACAGATCCAGGGCCACTTCCAGCAGGTTAAGCACGCGACGGGCATCGCCATCAGCGGCAACAGTGATGAGTTGTTTCTGTTTGTCCGTAAGCGCTATGTTAAGGCTGCCCAGCCCCCGCTCCCTGTCGGTCAGCGCCTGCTCGAGAATTTTAAGCAACGCGTCCTGGGTCAGGCTTTTCAGCACATACACGCGGGCACGGGACAAAAGCGCATTGTTCAGTTCGAACGAGGGATTTTCGGTGGTCGCCCCGATGAAGATGACGGTGCCATCCTCGATATGGGGCAGAAAGGCATCCTGTTGGGATTTGTTGAATCGGTGCACCTCGTCAACAAAGAGGATGGTCAGACGACCGCGCATACTGCGTTCTTCCCTGGCCCGGGCAATGGCTTCCCGGATTTCCTTTACGCCGGAGAGGACGGCCGAGAGGGTTTCCAGGTGGGCATCACAGGCGTTGGCGATGATGCGGGCCAGCGTCGTCTTGCCCGTGCCTGGCGGCCCCCACAGGATCATGGAATGCGGCACCCCTGAATTGACGGCCTCAAACAATGGCTTGCCCTTGGCCAGGATATGCTCCTGGCCGGCGTAATCATCCAGTGTTCGCGGGCGCATGGCGGCGGCCAGTGGCTGGTAGCTGTTGCTGTCGGACTGGAACAGGGACAGGGTCACGTCAGGTCGGAATCAAAGCGTGTTGTCGATGACATCGATAGCATCGGGCATTTCAAAGACAAACGTATCCGCCGGCAAGGTTGTATTGGTTTGCAGATTGGCAAAGCTCAGGCTGGTTTTCTGGCCCAGGCTGTCCTCAAAATGCATTTCCACCAGGTCATTGCCTGTAAAAGTCAGGCTCAGGCGCGTAAACAGCCCCTCGTTGCCGCGGGGATAGAGGATAAAATGCGAGCCGCCCCTCGCATCGGTAGTCACGGCACTCACTGCATAGTTTGCCGTGATGTCCTCAGCGTTGCCATTGAGCAGCAGCACCGGGGTGCGTCCCACATCATCACTGAAATACTCGATGGTGACCTGCTCCAGGTCGGGCTCATAGCGCCAGATGCGGTCACCGTCGGTCAGCATGAGCTCTGTGTAGGGGCTGGTGATTTCCCAGGAGAAATGATCAGGCTTCTGCATGACCAGCCGGGCACTGGATTCCTGAATTTCCCGGCCATCCTGGTCCAGCGTGAGCACCGCCACATCGGCCTGCAGGGTGTGGGTAGTATCCAGGATAGCCGCCAGTGCATTGGCGGCTGCCAGGTTGGCATCGGCAGCGGTGTCCTGGGCTTGTAGCAGGCCAGACAGCAGGCAGGTACTGAAAAATGGCAGAAATCGGTGTGTCATGAGTCAATTATACCCCGCATCCATGAAAATAAATGACTTTAAGTTTGAAATGTAAGATATTGATATTTAATCAATCTCTTGGCGGCGGAGGTGCAATCACTTCGCGGTTGCCGTTGGCGCCCATCTCGGACACCACCCCGGCCATTTCCATGGCCTCGATCATGCGTGCCGCCCGGTTGTAGCCGATGCGCAGCTTGCGCTGGACAGCCGAGATGGAGGCCTTGCGTGACTCGGTCACAAAACGCACCGCCTCATCATAAAGTGCATCTTCCTCCTCAGAGTTCCCGTCGCTGCCCTCACTCGGGGTCAGCCCCGGGACACCATCACCGGAGGAATCGGAGGTAATGCTCTCGATATAGTTGGGTTCACCGCGCTCTTTCCAGGCCGCCACCACGCGATGCACTTCGTCATCAGAGACAAAGGCGCCATGGACACGCTGGGCTATGCCTCCGCCGGGCGGCAGGAACAGCATGTCACCATGGCCGAGAAGCTGTTCGGCACCGCCCTCGCCCAGGATGGTGCGTGAATCCACCTTGGACTGCACCATGAACGACAGGCGGGTCGGGATATTGGCCTTGATCAGGCCTGTCAGAACGTCTACGGAAGGACGCTGGGTGGCCAGAATTAGGTGAATACCTGCCGCACGCGCCTTCTGGGCAATACGGGCGATCAGTTCTTCCACCTTCTTGCCCACCACCATCATCATGTCAGCGAGCTCGTCGACAATGACCACGATCTGGGGCAGTTCGACCAGGTCATCCGGAATCTGGTCGGCCTCGTCCACTTCAGAGAGCGGATCCGGCTTCCATAACGGATCCGGGATCGGGTTACCGGCCTTGGCGGCGTCACTGACCTTTTTGTTAAAGCCGGCCAGGTTGCGCACGCCCATCGCCGACATCAGCTTGTAGCGACGCTCCATTTCCGCCACGGACCAGCGCAGGCCGTTGGCAGCATCCTTCATGTCGGTAATGACCGGAGTCAGCAGATGCGGGATGCCGTCATAGACAGACAACTCAAGCATTTTCGGGTCGATCATGATCAGGCGCACATCCTTGGGGCTGGACTTGAACAGGATCGACAGGATCATGGCATTGACGCCCACGGACTTACCGGAGCCGGTGGTACCGGCGACCAGCAGGTGCGGCATCTTGGCCAGGTCGACGACCACGGGATTGCCGCCGATATCATGCCCGAGCGCCATACTGATCGGGGAACGGGAATTATCGAATTCCGGTGAAGACAGCACCTGGCCCAGCTGGATCAGCTCCTTCGATTCATTGGGGATTTCGATCCCGATGACAGTCTTGCCCGGAATCACTTCCACGACACGCACGCTCGATACCGCCAGCGAACGCGCCAGGTCCTTGACCAGGTTGGTGATGCGGCTAACCTTTACACCCGGTGCCGGCTGCACCTCGAAACGGGTAATGACCGGGCCGGGGTTGATGGCCTCGACCTCGATTTCGATGCCGAAATCGCGCAGTTTGATTTCGAGCAGCTTGGACATCGCTTCCAGTGCTTCGGTGGAATAACCGACACGCGGCTGGTTGCCCCACTCGTCCAGAAGGGAGATCGGGGGCAGTTCGCCCACAGAAGCCGCATCGAAGAGCTTGCCCTGCTTTTCCTTCTGTACGCGCTTGCTGGGTTCTTTGGGCGCCTTGCGGACCGGGGCAATCTCGATCGGTTTCTTGCGCTTTTTTTCCTTCTCAACGAAATGGTCGAGAGATTCCTTGCGCTGGCGCACGATGCGTTGGGTTTCAGCTTTCTCACGACGCGCCTCCTGCCAGTGCTGCCAGCGCGACTTGATCGTCTCCAGTGCCAGCAGGCAGTAACGCCCGGTGCCATCCACCAGGGCCAGCCAGGACAATCCGGTGGCCAGCGTGATACCCAGAATGAACATGGTCAGAAAAATCAGTGTGGAGCCGGTGAGGCCAAAGGAGGTCAGCGAGACATCCGCCAGACTGTTGCCCAGCAAACCGCCGGCGGAATTCGCCAGCTCCGTGGCAAAGTGCATGGTGGCCAGGGTGGCCGCGCCCAGCAAGGTCAGGATGACGCCGGTGCCGCGCAGGGCGAACAGCTCCCAGGACCAGGGCCGGGTTTCCTTGCGGGTGCGAAACAGGATGACCGCGCGATACACCAGCAACAGCGGAAACAGGTAGGCCAGGTAACCGAACAGCAGCAACAGGACATCGGAGATCCAGGCGCCGGTGCGGCCCACCGTGTTGGCAATGACCATGCCCTCACCGGTCCGCGACCAGCCCGGATCCCTTGGCGAGTAGGAACTGACCGCCAGGAACAGGTACAGGCCGATGGCCAGAAACAGGATCATGAGGCCCTCTTTCAGAAAGAGTGCCTTCAGGTTGACCGCATGCTCCTCGGCGGGCGGTGTCTTGACGTTTTTCTTGGCCAAAGGGTTACAGTTCCTGTTCCTGGCTGGTGCGTGATGCTGCCAATCCCCGGATGTGCTCAGCAATGCGCCGCAGCAAAACCCGAAAAACAGCATTGTAACTGGTTTTCCCGGGATTGTGACACTCCTTGTATAGTGTACTGGCCCCATATCTTGGGGCTGGTCAATCCGAGCCGCGCTAGATACAGGATATTGGTCTTTTTTCATCTTTTCCTGCCGTGTGATTCTGCTAACATAGCCAGCCTTTGCAAGATCGTCGATTAGACACTTGAAAACCCGCCCTGCACCCTGATCTAACCGGGGACTCAGGGCCAGCCCGAACAACCATCTCTTACCAGGAACAACATCCCATGAGCGACGCGCAACATCACCGCCTGATCATCCTTGGTTCCGGCCCCGCCGGTTACACCGCGGCTGTCTATGCCGCCAGAGCCAACCTTGAACCGGTCGTTATCACCGGCATGCAGGCTGGCGGTCAGCTCACTACCACCACTGAAGTCGACAACTGGCCGGGGGATGTGGAGGGCCTACAGGGCCCCGACCTTATGGTAAGGATGCAAAAGCACGCCGAGCGCTTCGACACCCATATCATTTTTGACCACATTGATACTGCGGACCTGTCAAAGCGGCCGTTTCACCTGAAAGGCAATGTCGGCGAATACACCTGTGACGCCCTCATCATTGCCACCGGCGCTTCTGCCCAGTACCTGGGCCTGCCTTCTGAAGAGACGTACATGGGCAGCGGCGTCAGTGCCTGTGCCACCTGTGACGGTTTTTTCTACAAGGGTCAAAAAGTAGCGGTGATCGGTGGCGGCAATACTGCCGTGGAAGAAGCCCTGTACCTGTCCAACATCGCCAGCGAAGTAGTGCTTGTGCATCGTCGTGACTCCCTGCGTGCAGAGAAGATTCTGCAGGACAAGCTGTTTGAGAAAGCCGAAAACGGCAATGTCACCATTGAGTGGAACCATACCCTCGATGAAGTCCTCGGCGAAAGCGGTGAAGTCAGCGGCATGCGCATCAGGAGCACCATCGATGACAGCACCCGTGAGATTGACCTGAGCGCTGTCTTTATCGCCGTCGGCCATAAACCCAATACCGATATCTTCCAGGGTCAGCTGGACATGGAAAACGGCTATCTGAAAATCCAGTCCGGGCTGGCGGGTAACGCTACCCAGACCAGTGTGGAAGGCGTGTTTGCCGCTGGCGATGTCGCCGACCATATCTACCGACAGGCAGTGACTTCTGCCGGCTTTGGCTGCATGGCGGCACTGGACGCCGAGAAATACCTCGACTCGCTGGAGTAATGCCCTTTCCCGGGCACAGGAATCGACCATGAGCGCCCTGCCCTGGCTGCATGACGAAGATTTCGAGTTTCCCGATCCGGCCACGGCCCTTATCGAACCCAACGGCTTGCTCGCTGCCGGCGGCAGTCTGGCGCCCGAGCGCCTCATAGAGGCTTACACCAGGGGTATATTCCCCTGGTTTGAACCCGGCCATCCCATTCTCTGGTGGTCACCGGACCCACGCATGGTGCTCTTTCCGGCGGAGTTGCATGTAAGCCGCAGCCTGGCCAGGTTCAGACGCCGGAGCTCCATCCGCATTACCACCGACTCGGCTTTTCAGGATGTCATCACGGCCTGCGCCGGTCGACGCCGGCACAGCACGGGCACCTGGATTACCCAGGATATGATTGGCGCCTATTGCACCCTGCATGAGATGGGGGTCGCCCATTCCGTGGAGGCCTGGCAGAACGACACCCTGGTCGGCGGGCTGTATGGCCTGGCCATCGGGGATGTGTTTTTTGGTGAGTCCATGTTCAGTCACGCGGACAATGCCTCCAAACTGGCGTTTACCTGGCTGGTGCCAAATCTTGCCGCCCTCAACTATCGTCTGTTGGATTGCCAGGTGAGCAGCCCTTTCCTGGCCAGCCTGGGTGCCCGGGAAATCCCCCGCAGCGAATTTCTCAAGCTGCTGCCCCTGGGCACGGATTATGGTCGCAATCAGGCGCACTGGCCTCTACAATAATCCCGGCAAGCAGTTAGTTTTATTACGTTTTATGAAAATGCCGGGCTGAAAAACCGAAATTCCCAACCTCAGCTCCCGGTCTGACACTTTGATGACAGATAACCAACAACAATCGTGCCTGACCGGTCCTGACTTACTGCAATGACGTCACTGAAAGACATCAAGCTGTTCACGACGCAAAGCCATGCGTGCAGTTACCTGCCCGGCGAGGAAGCACGCACGCTGTTTATTGACCCCGAATACCCGGTATCGACAGAGTTCCATACCCACCTCTCAGAAATCGGCTTCCGCCGCAGCGGCGCTCACATGTACCGGCCGCATTGTTCCAACTGCCAGCATTGTGTGGCTTGTCGCGTGGTCGTGGACCGCTTTGAACCCAACAAGCGCTACCGTCGCATCCTGCGTCGCAACGAAGACCTGCGAGTGAAACAAGTGGACAGCATCCGCAGCGACGAGTACTACACGCTGTACAAAAACTACATCAACACCCGCCATCGGGACGGCGACATGTTCCCCGCCTCGCGCGAGCAGTTTGAATCATTCCTGGTGCAAAGCTGTGAATCGACCCGTTTTTACCGCGTCAGTGATGGTGACCAGTTGCTGGCCGTCATGATTACCGACCTGCTCAGTAATGGCCTGTCAGCGGTTTATACGTTCTATGATGTCACTGCCCAGAAGCGCTCGCTGGGCAACTATGCCATTCTCTGGCAGATCGAGGAGGCACGCCGCCTTGACCTGCCCTTCGTTTATCTCGGCTACTGGATTCGTGACTGCGAAAAGATGAGTTATAAACTCCAGTACCGGCCCATCGAACTGCTGCTCAATCAACGCTGGATTCGGCTGACCTGAATTCTTCCGACTGAAGTCGGCAAACGGGCTGTGCCCTATCCCGGCCTGCAAGCCTGGCACGTGCAGGTGAAAGTGGGCGACGACTTGTGACTTCCCCGCGTTTCGGGCAAAATGCCCCGCTTCAAATCAAGCCGATAGGTTATTGAATGGCAAAAGAAGACCAGATTGAAATGGACGGTGAAGTCATCGACACGCTGCCCAACACCATGTTCCGCGTCAAGCTGGAAAACGGTCACGTTGTGACCGCGCATATCTCCGGCAAAATGCGCAAGAACTACATTCGCATCCTGACTGGCGACAAGGTCAAGGTCGAACTCACTCCTTACGACCTCTCCAAGGGCCGCATCACTTACCGCGCCCGCTAATAAAAACGGCGAATACATCTCTGTATCCGCCGTCCTGTTACTTCACTTTCGTTTGCTTGCTGTCCGTTAACTGCCGGTCAGCTTGCCGGTCTGACTGTAAGCACCGGCTCAGGCATCGGCATCCGCTGGTGTATTGCGATCCGTTTTGTTGCCACGATCCTGCGGCGATTCGATTTCCAGGCAAATGTCATTGCCCTCGACGGTCACATTGACATCACCACCGTTTACCAGCTTGCCGAACAGGATATCTTCCGCCAGCGGCTTCTTGATCTTGTTCTGCACCAGCCTGAGCATCGGTCGTGCTCCCATCGCTTTGTCATAGCCGTTGGCCACGAACCAGTCTATGGCTTCGTCATCGACATGGAGGGAGACCTTCTTGTCATCCAGTTGTACCTGCAGTTCCACCAGGAACTTGTCGACCACTGTACGAATAATCTCGGCATCCAGCGCCTCGAACTGAATGATGGAATCCAGACGGTTACGGAATTCCGGGGTAAACATGCGCTTGAGGACTTCCATGCCATCCGTTGTGTGATCCTGGTCAGAGAAGCCGATGGCTGCCCTGCTCATTTCCTGGGCACCGGCGTTGGTCGTCATGATCAGCACCACGTTACGAAAGTCGGCCTTGCGACCGTTGTTATCCGTCAGCGTGCCGTGGTCCATGACCTGCAACAGCAGGTTGAAGACATCCGGATGCGCCTTCTCGATTTCATCGAGTAGCAGCACACAATGCGGGTTCTTCGCGATGGATTCGGTGAGCAATCCACCCTGGTCAAAGCCGATATAGCCGGGAGGTGCACCGATCAGGCGTGAAACGGTATGACGCTCCATGTATTCGGACATGTCGAAACGTACCAGTTCCACACCAAGAATTTTCGCCAGTTGCCGGCTGACTTCGGTTTTACCGACACCGGTCGGCCCGGCAAACAGATAGGAACCAATCGGCTTCTCGCCTTCCTTCAGCCCGGCCCGGGACAACTTGATTGAGGAAGCCAGTGCATCGATGGCCGCATCCTGGCCAAACACCACCAGCTTGAGGTTCTTCTCGAGATCCTGTAGCAGGCTCTTGTCCGAAGCCGAGACATTTTTCGGCGGTATCCGGGCAATCTGGGAAATCACGCGTTCGATGTCGCTGACCTGGATCTGCTTCTTACGCTTGCTGTCCGGCTGCAAGCGCTGGTAGGCACCGGCCTCATCAATGACATCAATAGCCTTGTCCGGCATGTAGCGGTCATTGATGTAACGACTGGCCATTTCCGCGGCCGCTTTCAGAGCCTTGTCGGTAAAGCGCAGATCGTGATGTTCCTCGTAACGGGTCTTCAGGCCTTTCAGAATCTGGTAGGTGGTATCAACATCAGGTTCTTCGATATCGATTTTCTGGAAACGGCGGGACAACGCCCTGTCCTTTTCAAAAATGCCGCGGTACTCGTTGTAGGTTGTCGAACCAATACAACGCAGTTTGCCTGACGCCAGAATCGGCTTGAGCAGGTTCGATGCATCCATGACGCCACCGGATGCGGCGCCGGCACCGATGATGGTGTGGATTTCATCAATAAACAGGATCGCGTGTTCGCGCCTGTCCAGATCAGCCAGCAACGCCTTGAAGCGTTTTTCAAAATCGCCGCGATACTTGGTCCCCGCCAGCAGTGCGCCCATATCGAGAGAAAAAATGACGGCATTGTCCAGCACATCCGGCACATTGCCATCGACAATGTGCTTGGCCAGTCCTTCCGCGATTGCGGTTTTACCCACACCGGATTCGCCCACAAACAACGGATTGTTCTTGCGGCGCCGTGACAGCACCTGAATCAGACGCGTGATCTCTTTCTCACGACCGATCAGGGGATCAATGCGTCCGGCCTTGGCCTCCTCATTGAGGTTGGTCGCAAAACTTTCCAGCGGTGATGGCGCTTTCTCACCATCTGCATGTTCTGTCTGCAGCTCCTGTTCCGTGTCATCACTCAGACCGGGAGCCCTGGGAGCGCCATGAGTGATGTAGTTCACCACGTCACCCCGACTGACGCCCTGCTTACGCAGGAAATAAACGGCCTGGCTTTCCTTTTCGCCAAAAATAGCAACCAGGACATTTCCGCCCGTCACTTCACGCTTGCCAGAGGACTGCACGTGGAAAACAGCACGCTGGATGACGCGCTGAAAACCCAGGGTCTGGTCAACTTCGGGATTGATTTCCGGCTCAGCAATGATGGGAATCTGGCTATCTACATAATCGAGCAGATCGGCACGCAAGGCTTCCAGATCGGCATTGCAGGCCAGCAGGATCTCCCTGGCCGATGGATCATCGATCAAGGCCAGCAGCAGGTGTTCAACGGTGATGAACTCGTGCAGTTTGCTGCGCGCTGTATTGGCGGCAATGTTGAGTGTGTTTTCAAATTCTCTGCTAAACATGTTTCCTGCTCTTTCCAGGTAAGGCCTGGTTTATGCCTGGGTCATGGTCTGCACGAATACGGCAGCGGCTATGTTGGGTTGTCAGGTACGTTACTGTTCTGGACCGGCGCTGATGGCGAGTTATTACGCAGTGCCACTATATGTTAATCAGTTGTTAATCAGTGTTGTGTATCCGTGTTCAATCGCCATGCAGCGATTCAATCATCCACTTCGATATCGCATAAGAGGGGGTGTTCGGCTTCACGGGCAAAATCGTTCACCTGGACAGCCTTTGTCTCGGCGATTTCCCTGGGGAAAACACCGCAGACACCCTTCCCTTCGGTATGCACTTTGAGCATAACACGGGTCGCGGTCTCCACGTCCATGCCAAAGAATTTGCGCAGAACACCGACCACAAACTCCATCGGCGTATAGTCGTCATTCAAAAGCACCACGCGATACAGAGGTGGCGGCTTGAGCTTGAGCTCTTCCGGTGCCAGGGCCTCCCCTGTGCCGCCAGGACGATGCTTTTCATCATCGTGCCCATTCGAACCGTGGTTTTGGATATCGAAAGTAAAGCTTTTGTTCATGGTGCGTTTACAAATAATCGTCTGTTTGCCAAGGCAATGACCCGAAAACCCCGGAAATGTTGCCAAAGTTGTCGCCATAAATCCGCCTCTGTCAGGGCTCATTCCAGTGATGATCGTTTCAGAGCTTAATCACTGACCCTGTTGTCCAGTCAGCATGCCATTCCTGAACCTGATACTACTTACTCACATACCCATACATATGGTGTCTGTTCCCGGCGTTTACAACTGGCATTTTCACCCGATATCAGGAAAGGATGAAAACTTTTTAAAAGGAGTTACCGAAAACACTGGTCGTAAAAAAGCTTGTAATTGCACGAGGAAATTGACCGGTACACCGGCCAAAGCGCCGGTGGCGGAAGGTGTCACAACTATACCATGATTCATCCGTCTGACAGCCAGGATAGAGGAAAATTTGTGGTTGCTCATTCAGCCAGGGGTTATCTCTAACGCCTGTGGCGACTGGGTTAGGCACACCGGGCAAATTATTTGACAACCCAAATAAAAGGGTTTATACGTTTGTGCACTTGATGCGTTAAGCCGGAATTTAATCGAATTCTGAACGCCATAATAAGAAGGGGGCTAACGGAGATGAGTACCGGTCAAGTAAAGTGGTTCAATAATGCCAAGGGGTTTGGTTTTATTTTACCTGATGATGGTGGCGACGATCTTTTTGCACACTATTCATCAATATCCATGGAAGGATACAAAACATTAAAAGCAGGACAGTCTGTTTCATTCGATGTCATTGAAGGTCCCAAGGGTTTGCATGCCGCCAATATTGTTCCTACCGGTGAACCCGGTGCGGACAGTCAAGGTGCCGGTGAAACCCAGGCCGCAGCCGCACCGGCTGCTGAAACTGCTGAACAAGATGACCAGGGGAACTCGGATGATGCCAACGCAGGTAACTCTGCTTCCGCATCCTGACACCACTCCAGACTGACGACCCGGCGTTTTCAGATACCTCGAACACGTACGGACCCGGCAGCTGAACCAGGCAAAGACCTGGGCCATTTTGTCGCTAGGCTTTATTTTTTACTTCACGTTTTTCCGAAGCGGCTTCCATTCGTCTATAATTTGGCGGTGGCCGGTTCATAACAGTGTTGCGTTTTCTGCCACCTGCCCTTTTCATTTACTTATTCACTCATTCACCCATCCTCCACCCATGAATGACCCGTCTTCTGTGCAAGCTGTCCTGGTGTTATGCCGCGCCTGATTCTGTTCAACAAGCCTTACGATGTCCTGAGTCAGTTCACAGACAGTAACGGCCGCGCCACGCTCGCAGATTTCATTCCGGTCAAGGCGGTTTATCCTGCTGGCAGACTTGATCGCGATTCAGAGGGGCTGTTGCTCCTGACTGACGACGGCAGACTGCAGAAACAGGTCAGCGATCCACGGCACAAAATGGCCAAAACCTATTGGGTTCAGGTAGAAGGTGAAATCAGTGATGAGGCGCTAACATCATTGCGAAACGGGGTATCATTAAAGGACGGCAAGACCCTGCCTGCGGAGGCCAGCCGCATCCATGACCCTGACTTGTGGGCGCGCAATCCGCCCATCCGTGAGCGCAAAAATATTCCGACCAGCTGGCTGGCACTGACCATTCGGGAAGGACGCAATCGCCAGGTGCGACGCATGACAGCCGCTACCGGATTCCCCACCCTGCGACTGGTCAGGGTTGGCATCGGCCCCTGGTCAGTGGACAACCTGGCCCCTGGTGAATTCCGGGAAATCACCCTGACGCCTCGGGACCTCAGGGATCTGCAAGAAAAACTAGTAAGAAACTAGGAAGATTGCTGCCAGCGCTCGCTGGCATCCTGGTCAGAAGCCTTGGCTTCCACCCAGCTCTCGCCGTTTTCGTCACGGCACTTCTTCCAGAACGGGGCGCGGGTTTTCAGGTAATCCATGATGAATTCCCCGGCGGCGAAGGCTGCCTCTCTATGCAAACTGGCCACCGCGACAAACACGATCTGCTCGGCGACCTTCAATTGTCCGACACGATGTATGACTGTCACATCCAGCACCGGCCAGCGCCCCTGGGCCTCGTGGACAATCTTTTCCAGGCTGGCCTCTGTCATGCCCGGATAATGCTCGAGAATCAGGGATTCCACCTTCTGTGCCTTTTCCAGGTCCCTGACCAGGCCGCTGAAAGTGACAATGGCACCGCATTCGGGGTTGTCATGACGTAACCGGGCATACTCTTCCGCGATATCGAAATCGGCCTGCTGAACGACGATTCTCATGCATCAACCTCCGGTCACGGGCGGAAAAAAAGCCACTTCATCCCCGTCTTTCACGGTGGCATGGCGGTCAGTCATTTCCTGATTCACGGCAATCATCAGGGAATCCTGCCCAAGAGCCTGCCCCCAGACCTCTCCCCGTTCACTGATCAGGTGCCGCAGCAGCTCATCGACGTTATAAACATCGTCTGGCAGGTCCAGTTTTTCCACGTCACAATCCAGCGACTCACGAATGCTGGCGAAATAATGAATGGCTATCATGAGAGAAATCCGAAAGCGTCAGGCTTCGCGCTTGTAGTGACCAGACTTGCCGCCAGTCTTTTCCAGCAGTTGCACGCTGCCAATGACCATACCGCGATCGACCGCCTTGCACATGTCATAGATTGTCAAAGCGGCAACCGAAGCGGCAGTCAACGCTTCCATTTCCACACCCGTCTGTCCGGCCAGCTTGCAGGTTGCCTGGATGCGGACCTGGCTGTTTTTCGGATCCGGTTCAAGGTCAACGGTGACGGAGCTCAGCATCAGCGGATGGCACAGCGGAATCAGGTCTGAACATTTCTTGGCCGCCTGGATGCCGGCAATGCGGGCTACCGCCAGCACATCACCTTTTTTGTGGCCACCCGACATGATCAGCGCCAGTGTGTCCGGGAGCATGGTCACGACGGCTTCGGCGGTTGCCTGACGTTCCGTAATGGCTTTTGCGCCGACATCAACCATGCGGGCATGTCCGTCGGCATCAATATGGGTTAACTTTGTCATGTCAGGAAAAAAGGGGTATTTGAAAAATGGAAGCGTCATTATCCCTGTTCATCAGCATTTAATGAAGGGCAGCTTCTGCATTCTGCCATCAGGTCTGCCTGCTGACCGGGCTGTTTATTGCCATGGCCAATTCCGGTAGGATGCGGCCTTTTTTCAGTGCAGTGCCGATTTCCCTCAGGAGTAAAGCCAACTCACCATGACCTGGTCACCCCATACCACCGTTGCCACCGTTGTTGAACAGGATGGCCGTTTCCTCATGGTTGAGGAGACCGATGGCGGGCACACCGTCTTCAACCAGCCAGCCGGCCATCTTGATGCCAATGAGACACTGTTCCAGGCCGCCGTGAGGGAAACCCTCGAGGAAACCGGCTGGCATGTGACCCTGACCGGCTTCCTGGGCACCTATGTCTATGATGCCCCGAATGGCACCACTTATGTCCGGCACAGTTTCATCGCCAGGGCTGACCGCCATGACTCGGAAGTGGCACTGGATACCGGCATTATTGCCGCCCACTGGCTGACCCCGGAGGCCATGCAGTCTGCTGGCTTTCCTGCACGCAGCCCGCTGGTGCTGAAAACCCTGGCTGACTACCTGTCCGGCCGCCGCCTGCCACTGGACACTGTTTATCACCATGATCCGCATGACTGACAACCACATCGATCCAGCCAATACCCGCGTTATCGTCGGCATGTCCGGCGGCGTGGATTCGTCGGTCGCTGCACTCCTGCTTCTGGAACAGGGTTATCAGGTCGAAGGTCTGTTTATGAAAAACTGGGACGAGGATGACGGTACTGAATACTGCACAGCCAAAACCGATCTTGACGATGCTACTGCAGTCTGCGAAAAACTCGGTATACGCCTGCATAGCGCCAACTTCGCCGCAGAGTACTGGGACAATGTCTTTGAACATTTTCTGACCGAGTATCGCGCCGGTCGTACGCCGAACCCGGACATCCTCTGCAACCGTGAAATCAAGTTCAAAGCATTTCTCGACTATGCCACGCACCTTGGCGCCGACATGATAGCCACAGGTCATTATGTGCGCCGCGGTAAACGCGACGGCCAGGTCCTACTGCTCAAGGGGCTGGATAACAACAAGGACCAGAGTTATTTCCTCTGTGCAGTCAACAGCGCCCAGATTGCCCGCACCCTGTTTCCCGTTGGTGAACTTGAAAAAAGCGAGGTGCGTGCCATGGCGGAAAAGCATGGCCTTGTCACGCATGACAAGAAAGACAGTACCGGCATCTGCTTTATCGGTGAGCGCCGCTTCAAGGATTTCCTGGAAACCTATATTCCGGCTCAGCCGGGCAATATCGAGACGCCGGAAGGTGAACTCCTCGGGCAGCACAGCGGCCTGATGTTCCACACCCTGGGACAGCGCCAGGGACTGGGCATTGGCGGCCAGAAAGACCGGCCCGAGGATCCCTGGTATGTCGCCGGCAAGGATCTGGAACGCAACGTCTTGATCGTAGTCCAGGGCAACGATCATCCCCTGCTGTTCGCCAGGGGGCTCACGTGTGGTGCCGTCGACTGGGTCAATACGCCACCCGCCCTGCCCCTGGCCTGTCATGCCAAGATCCGGTACCGCCAGGCAGACCAGGCCTGTACACTGACCGAAAACAATGGCCAGTTGCAGGTGATTTTCGATGAGCCGCAGCGCGCTGTGACTCCGGGACAATCCGCTGTTTTTTACCAGGACGATGTCTGTCTCGGCGGTGCGGTCATTCAATCCGCGTGGCAAGAGGGAGTGGAAGCGTAAAGCATGGAGCGATCACTCAGACAGAGTCTGGCCCTGTCAGGCGTAGCCCAGTCAGCCTACATGGTCAGCCAACTGGCCCACCACGGCATGGTCGGCCAGGACAAACTCAACACGCTGGTGCGCAGCCTCTTTATGCAGAATCCAGAGACTACGGAAGCGGTTTACGGCAGCATTGCCAGGCTAAACCTCGGCATTCAAGTGCTGCAGGAAATCGTGCGCAGGGGTAATCCGCAGGACAGCCTGAAATCTCCGGAAGTCATGCGGTATTTTCTGGGCATGCTGCACCTGGAGCGCAAGCTGGCCGCACGTGAGGACCTGCTGCGTATTATCGGTGAACGCCTGCCGCGACTTGCCCATGAGCCTTTCGACAGCCCGGACCTGGCCTCACCGACATTACTGCAAAAGCTCGCGGCTATCTACCAGGATACCCTCAGCACCCTGCCGTTCAGGGTGCAGGTCACCGGCGAAGTGTCCTTCCTGAAAAACGAGGAAGTGGCGGACCGCATACGGGCGGTGCTGCTGGCGGGCATCCGCTCCGCCGTGTTGTGGCACCAATCTGGCGGGCGCCGCTGGCAATTACTGTTGGGGCGCGGCCGGATCGATCGTAACCTGCATCTGCTGCTCAACCGGGTCCACGAAATCCACTGAGCCCAGGCAACCGGCGATTCAGGCGACTGACCAGGTTTCCACCTGTATGCCCTCGATGCCCCGGAATGGCTTGTCATTCACGACCAGCAAGGTCGCCTTCACGCTGAGGGCGTGCGCAGCCACCATGGCATCGTTCAAGTTGATGGCGTGACCGGCCTGCATGGCGCGTTGCTGAATGGCGGTATAACGATCCACCGCTTCACGATTCCAGGGCAGCACATCCTCAAGACGCTCACAAAACGCCGTCACCAGATCCATGTGGGCCGCCTGCTTTTCTGTCAGTAGCACGCCGGCCACCAGTTCTGCATAGGTAATTGCCGATATCACCACCTCGTCGCCATTGGCTGACCAGGCTTGCAGGCGTGACAACAGGTCGCGTGGCTGTTGCCTCAGCACCAGCCGGCACAGGTCGGAAGACAGCATGATAATCATGATTTCACCAGCCTGGGCCGGATCACCATGAAATCATCGTCGGCAGGCGGCAGTTCTGCAAATGACTCCCATGTCTTGCGGGCTGGCGAGAGAATGACGGCATTGCCCCGCCTTTCCACATGCACGGCATCTATGCCGGTAAAGGCCATCTCCTTGGGAATACGCACGGCCTGGCTGCGCCCATTGATGAAAAGCTTGGCTTTTACGCCGGCAGCAGGGTTTTCAGAAGGATCACTCATGGGGACTCCAGGGCCCTGGCGGGGCGGTGTGAAAACTACATGGAGTATAGATTCAACATGTCATATGTCAAGCATATACAAGCGTGGTGGGTGCGCTCTGAACGTCACCTGAAAACAGTGAATCCGTCAGTAAACACAGTGGCTCGCCGGCCCTTTCAGGCTCCTCAACCCGGCTGGCTTGGCGTATAATGCGGCGCTTTTCCAATACCCCGGCGAAGCTGCCCATGATCCTGACATCCCTCAACGCCATTTCCCCCGTCGACGGTCGCTATCACAGCAAAACCACTGCCCTGCAGCCCTTTTTCAGCGAATACGGCCTCATCTATTTCCGTGTCCTGGTGGAAATCCGCTGGTTGCAGCGCCTGGCTGAAAATCCCGGCATTGCGGAAGTACCAGCCTTGTCAGACGCCGCCAACCAGTTTCTGGACAACATCATCATCCAGTTTGACGAAAACGAGGCCCAGAACGTCAAGGACCGCGAAAAAGTCACCAACCATGATGTCAAAGCCGTCGAGTATTACCTGAAGGACAAACTGGCCGGTAACAAGGAACTGGCCGCCATCATGGAGTTCGTTCACTTTGCCTGCACCTCGGAAGACATCAACAACCTGTCCTATGCCCTGATGCTGAAGGAAAGCATGGAGACAGTGGTTGCTCCCATGCAGGAAGAGATCATTGCGGCCATTCGTGCCAAGGCCCACGAGTACGCTGATGTGCCGCTGCTGTCGCGCACGCATGGCCAGACGGCAACCCCCTCAACCATGGGCAAGGAATTTGCCAACACGGTTGCCCGCCTGGAGCGCCAGCTGACCCAGATTCGCCAGGCCGTATTTCTCGGCAAGATCAATGGCGCCGTCGGTAACTACAATGCCCACCTGGCCGCCTATCCTGACGTGGACTGGGAAGAGAATGCCAGAACCTTTGTCACAGGCCTTGGCCTGACCTGGAATCCCTACACCACCCAGATCGAACCACACGACTTCATCGCGGAATATTTCGATGCTGTCAGCCGCTTCAATACCATACTGATCGATTTCGATCGCGATGTCTGGGGCTACATTTCACAGGGTTATTTCAAGCAGAAAACCATTGCCGGCGAGGTTGGCTCCTCCACCATGCCGCACAAGGTCAACCCCATCGACTTTGAAAATTCCGAAGGCAACCTCGGGGTCGCCAATGCCCTGATGCAGCACCTGGCTGAAAAGCTGCCGATTTCCCGCTGGCAGCGTGACCTTACCGATTCCACGGTCCTGCGCACCATCGGCGTTGGCCTGGCACACAGCCTGATCGCCTACCAGGCCAGCCTGAAAGGTATTGGCAAGCTCATGATCAATGAGGCGCGCCTGCTGGAAGATCTGGATCACAGCTGGGAAGTGCTGGCCGAACCCTTCCAGACGGTCATGCGTCGCTACGGCATCGAGGAACCCTACGAAAAACTAAAAGCCCTCACCCGCGGCCAGGCCATTACCGCCGAAACACTGTCTGCCTTTGTCGATACACTCGACCTGCCAGAGGACGTCCGTGCAGCACTGAAACAGATGCGTCCGGAAACCTACCTGGGCAATGCCGCCGCCCAGGCCAGAAAGGTCTGATACCCGGCGCTCATGTCACTCGCTGACAGCATCAATGTCACCACCTTCCTGTCTGATTACTGGCAAAAACAGCCGTTGTTGATCAGGGATGCCCTGCCCGGCTTCACTGATTTCCTTTCTCCGGAAGAACTTGCCGGCCTGGCCTGCGAAGACATGGTGGAATCGCGCATTGTTTTCAGCAGAGGCGATCAATGGGACATGAAGCCGGGGCCGTTCACCGAACGTGACTTCAAATTCCTGCCGGAAACCGACTGGACCCTCCTCGTCCAGTCCGTGGATCACTGGCTGCCTGAAGTGCAATCACTGCTGCAACAGGTACCCTTCATTCCGGCCTGGCGCCTGGATGATGTCATGATCAGTTACGCAGCCAGGGACGGTGGTGTCGGACCACATTTCGATTATTACGATGTTTTCCTCATCCAGGGTGAAGGGTCCCGCCAATGGCAGCTTGGCCAGCGCTGCGACAGCACCACCGCGCTCAACACCGATTCCGGCATGAAAATCCTGGAAACCTTTGTCGCCGAGGAAAGTGTCGAACTGCACACCGGCGACATACTCTACATCCCGGCAGGTGTCGCCCACTGGGGGACGGCAATCGCACCCGGACTGTGTTATTCAATCGGTTTTCGTGCGCCTGACCTGGCCGAATTGCTGGCCGCCTTCAGCGATGAAGCGGCCCGTTCGCTTGGCGCCGATATACGTTATCGCGATCCGGCCCTGTCCGAACACAGCCCGGCCGGTGCCATAGATGCCGATGCGCTGAAACAGGTCCGCGCGTTGCTGCATCACGTCCTCGATGACGATGCGCTGCTGTTGCGCAGTTTCGGCAACCTCATGACAGACCCGCGCCTGCCGGAATTACTGGCCATACCGGAGACACAGATCAACCCCGCGCAAATGGCGGTCATGCTGCAAAAAGGCGCGCGATTCGCCCGCAATCCGGCTGCACGCTTTGCCTGTCATCACCGTCACGACAAGGATCAGGACCGTCTCTACTTTTTCGTCAACGGCGAGTGCCTGGATATTCCCGCAACTGACAAGCTGCTTGCCATGAATGAAGAGTTGCAGGCGGCGTTCGGTCGACCGCTCAACCTGTCTGCCTGGCAGCGACACGAAAGCTGCCTGCAGCTGCTTGCCGCCCTGTATAACCGCGGTTGCCTTGACCGCGTCTGACTCGGCGACCTACCCTGCAAGCATTGCCGGCTGCAGCCGAACCGGACAAGACATGACAGGCACGACATCTCAGGACATACGCAGGACAGTGATGACATGATTCACCGTATCGGTATTCTCCATCCGGGTGAAATGGGCAGCGCTGTTGCCGCCACGCTGGTAAACAGTGGTATGCAGGTAGGCTGGTGCAGTATTGATCGAAGCGCCGCCACACGGGCCCGCGCAGAAGCCCTTGGGCTGACGGCTCATACATCCCTGCAGGCGCTGTGTGACAACAGCGACCTGGTGATCTCGGTTTGTCCACCCCATGCCGCCATTGCCCAGGCCGAGGCCGTGCTGGCATGCGGCTACCAGGGCATCTATGCCGACATCAACGCCATCGCACCGGCAACGATGCAGCAGATAGCCGGCTCCCTGACTGCCACGGGCATCAGCGTCATCGACGGCGGCATCATTGGCTTGCCGCCCGTGGCACGCGGCACCACCTGGCTGTATCTGTCCGGCCCCGGTGCCGAACAACTCGTGCCCTGTTTCAAGGCAGGACCGATGGAAGTGAAGGTTCTCGGGCGTGAAATCGGACAGGCTTCCGGGCTGAAGATGTGTTTTGCCGCCAACAGCAAGGGAACTGCCGCCATGCATACCGCCATACTCGGTGCCGCAGAAGCCATGGGCGTGAGGGAGGCACTGGAGCAGCAATGGGACATCTACAACCCGGGGTTCACCGCCAAAACCCATGGCCGTATTCGGCAGGTTGCGCGCAAGGCCTGGCGCTTTACGGGAGAAATGCAGGAAATTGCCAGCACCCTGGCGAACTGCGGCATGCCCCCGGCATTTCACCAGGGTGCCGCAGATATTTATGAGCGTCAGGTCGGATTCAAGGACACGGCAGAAGAACCGTCTATAACCGAAATACTCGCCGCCGTGCGTCCTGAAACTGACGACTGATCAGCAGGCCAGTGTCCTTACCAGTGTCATTACTGGCGCACACCTTCGATGGCCAGAACAAGGGTAACAGGACCAGCATTGATCCCGTAATCCCCGGTGTTCAGCGTCATCTCACCTTCAAAACCAACACGATAGTCGCCAAAGGGCGTTTCCCCTTCGCCAGTGCGCACTGCGTCGAAGGTGATTTCACGGGTCACACCATGCAGCGTGAAATCGCCGGTCACACGGACCTTGCCCTCACCCAGATCGGACACTGAAGTGCTGGTGAACGAGGCTGAGGGGAACATGGCCACGTTGAGGTAGTCGGAGGAACTCAGGTGTGTGTCACGGGCTTCATGATTGGTATCCACACTGGCCGGATTGATGTTCACCTGAATAGTTGCAGCCCCGATATCATCGGCATCGTATGAGAAACGACCGGTAATATCGTTGAAACGGCCCCACAGGGAACTGATTCCGATATGACTGGCTTTGAAATGGACAGAAGTGTGCATGCCCGCGTTCGAGCCGTCGATCACATAGTCATCCGCCTGGACGGTAGTGGCAGCCAGCGCCATGGCCAGCAGTACAAGTTTCTTCATGGGAGTTCTCCTCACGGCAGCAAAATCGGAAAGGCGTGCAAAATACACTAATCGGGCAATACAAGTCCATCTCCGCACACGACCGCACAATTGACTATAATGCGCGGTCAGGACTGTATGACATGAATTTGCCAGAAAACTTTCAACACCGATTTTGCGTGGCACCCATGATGGAGTGGACGGACAGACACTGCCGTTATTTCCTGCGCCTGTTTTCGCGCCACACCCTGCTGTACACGGAGATGGTCACCAGCGGCGCACTTCTGCACGGCGATGCGGAGCGCTTTCTGCGTTTCAGTCCGGAAGAACAGCCGGTAGCGCTGCAGCTTGGCGGTAGTGACCCCGCCGAACTGGCTGCGGCGGCCCGCATGGGGGAACAGGCCGGTTACAGCGAGATCAATCTGAATTGCGGCTGCCCCAGTGATCGCGTGCAACGGGGCAAGATCGGCGCCTGCCTGATGGCCGAACCGGAACTGGTGGCCGCCTGTGTCCGCGCCATGCAGGACGCCGTCAGTATTCCGGTCACGGTCAAGTGCAGAATCGGCATTGATGACCTGGACTCCTATGAACACCTTGCCCATTTCGTGGCAACCGTGGCTGCTGCCGGCTGCCGTACCTTCATCATCCATGCCCGTATTGCCATCCTGGCCGGACTCAGTCCCAAGGAAAACCGGGAAATTCCGCCACTGAACTATGCACGCGTGTTTGCCATCAAGCAGGCATTTCCCGACCTGGAAATTGTCATCAATGGCGGCATTCGCACCCTGGCAGAAGCCCAGGATATGCTGGCACATGTGGATGGCGTCATGGTTGGACGTGAGGCTTACCAGAATCCCGGCATTCTGGCAGCGGTTGACCAGGTCCTGTTTGACAGCTCCGCAGCTGTGCCAACCCAGGCCGATGTGCTTGCAGCATTCATGCCCTATATCAGCCGGGAGCTGGCATCCGGCACTGCTCTCAAGCACATGACCCGTCATCTGCTGGGCCTGTTCCCCGGCCAGCCCGGCGCCAAACAGTACCGGCGCTACCTGAGCGAGAATGCCCACCTTGAAGGCGCAGGCCTTGAGGTACTCCAACAGGCTGCCAGCCTGGTGCGGCCCCGACGGACACAACCCGATTCAACACCCACCACCACTGCACAGGAAGCTACATGCTCAATGCCATAAGCAAATTTTTCGACACCCACTTCGGCCAGGAAGACGATTCTGAAGCCTCACACGAGTCTCGATTGCAACTGGCCAGCGCGGCGCTGATGATTGAACTGATTCGGGCCGACCGGCAGTTTGACCAGGCAGAAACCGATGCCATGCTGGCTATCCTGAAGGAACGTTTTGACCTGGACCAGTCCGCCATGGATGAGCTGATGATCCTGGCCGAGGAAGAAGCCAGGGAAGCCACGTCGCTTTACCAGTTCACCAGTCTGATGAACGAACATTTTGATCACCGCGAAAAAGTCCTGATGATCCTGAACATGTGGGAAGTGGCCTATGCGGATGGTCGCATCGACCGCTACGAAGAACACCTGATCAGGAAAGTTGCCGACCTGCTCTACCTGTCCCACAAGGATTTCATCACGAGCAAGCAGCAAGCCAGGGCCCGCGCCGACAGGACTTGACAGAAAAAGAAAAAAAGAAAGAGAGTTAACCGGACTAACGGCTGGCTTTGAGGGCAGACACCAGGTCCTGGAACTCGATGCGGTTGTCTTCACTCAGTGTCATCAGCGTCTGGTGAGCTTCAATCACCTTGCGCCTGACAGCATCCTCACTGTCATTGACCTGATCCAGCTCATTGAAACTGACCTTGTTTGAGGCCGGCTCCTCGACGATATCGCAGATCCGGTCAAAGCTCATGCTTTTGAGAACCCGGGTGATATCCGGATTGGTCGAGACGATTGTCGGGCTGACATTGAAACGATTGCGCAGCTGAATAGCCATTTTCGCGAGCAGACCGAGAGCGGTGCTGTCGATGCCCTGCGTTTCCGTCATATCGACTACCATGCGATCCAGAATGGCCTTGCTGTATAACGTGGAAAAATAATTATCCAGGGTTCCGCTCATCAGCACACGCACATCGCCGATAAACTTGAGGATGGGTACATTATTTACATTGGCAACGAGTATTCGTCCGCTGTTCATAATCCTGTGACACTAAGCACTGCAATATCGTCGGGCACCTTGATGTCCCGGTGCAAGTTTAAACCCGTTTTCACCTCATGAAAATCACCTTTGCATGCGGCGATCACTTCCAGGATGTGACTCTCCTTTTCATGCATGCTGTTGCCATCAACATGCTCAAGAATGCCGTCAGAGAACAAGAACAAGGCAAAATCATCTGTCAGATCGATCGTTTCATTGAAATACTCGGCATCTTCCATAAGCCCGATGGGAAAACTGCTCCTGGCCGGTTCAATGAAGTGCGCCTCTCCTCTGCTGTAAAGAATGGGCAGCGGATGATGACCCGCCACGCTGAAGACCATCGTGTTGTTGGAGTCATCCAGGATGCCCATACAGACAGTAATGTGCTTGTCCAGCGCGGTGTCGATAATGTCCTTGTTCAGCAGTTGCAGGATGTAGGCCGGAGAGAACTCGGAGCGAAAGCGGCCCTGGATATGCTCGCGCATCATCTGGGCGATACGAAAACGCAACAGGACGGTTATGAATGCCGATGAGGAGCCATGCCCGGATACATCGCCGATATAAAAAAGCACCTTGTTGCGCGAAATGGGTTTGTAGTCAACGGAGTCGCCACTGAGGAACAAAGACGGGATCACGCGGTGATCAAAATGAAAGCGGTTTATGTTCTGTGGGGGTATCGGCAGCATGCGCATCTGCACATGACGGCCAGCCTGCTGGTCTGACTGGAAGATCTCGATGCGTTCTTCCAGTTCGCGATTGATCTCTTCCAGGTTTTTGCGATAACGGGCGTTTTCCTCGATGAGCCTTGCACGGTTCAGGGTGTTCTCGATGGAGATAGCCAGCATCTCCATGTCTTCGAGTGGCTTGAACAGATAATCACTGACACCCAGGCGCATAGCCCGGATGACATCTTCTGTGTTGCCGACATCGGACAGGATGATGATGGGTTGGACTGGGTTCTGGGTAAAAAGGAGATCGAGCGTGTCGAAACCTTTCTTGTCTGCCATGTTGATATCGCAAATGACAAGATGGGGACAGGCAGAGTGGTAAGCATTGATGCCTTCGTCACTGGAGGACGCCAGGACAACGCGAAAGCCGTTTTCTGACAGACGGGCGGCAATACGCTGCCGGACAACAGCATCGTCGTCAATTACCAGTACTACAGTATTGTCCCCGTTTTTCATGCCTTTCTAGCCGGATCAAGTCCGATAACCGGGTAAAAGGTTACTGCCCGGTCATTGCTTTCAATCCAGCAGCATCAACGCCAGAGATGTCAGTCATGATGGTGCATTAACCCTGATCAAGAGTTGGCTTCACCTTACTCCCTTATGTCGAACCCTGCAAGATTTCGCCGTTAAGAGCGTCACAAAATGTCGGCTAATTAACCATAATCCCGGTGAATTGATGTAGAGTGTGCCGAGCAAGAAAGCTGGAAGAAACAACGATGCCCTACGCCTACGAAAAGCGCGATTTCGAACGTGTCAAAGTCAACACCGCCATGACGCTGTATTACGGCGAACCGCAAAAGGTCGTAGAAGAGCACTGCGTGAACTTCAGCACCAGGGGCGTCGGCCTGCAACCGTCAGCAGTCGTTGCCATCAGCACGGAATGCCAGGGCAAGGTGCATGATGGTATCCAGAATCGCGGCCCCTTCCAGGCGCTCATTGAGATCCGCCATATCGAACCCCTGGAGAAATGTCGCTGCCGGGTTGGCGCCATCATCCTGGAAATGTTCTAAGCGTCCGCGCGCTGC